>ENA-ORXT01000205-ORXT01000205.1-marine-metagenome-genome-assembly--contig:-NODE-205-length-98292-cov-7.190775_pt1 | contig 98292 bp, 75 predicted proteins | sample MGYA00237868_ERZ511482 | MGnify/ENA metagenome assembly ERZ511482 | reverse complement strand
ATCGTAGATCAATGGGAATCAAACTGGGATGAGTTACTCGCATTTTTGGACTTCCCTCTGGGTATGCGAAAAATGATATACACAACAAATCCAGTTGAAGCCCTTCATCGGGTTATGCGTAAACTGATAAAATCTAAAGCAGCTTGGGTATCTCAAACCGCTCTAACAAAACAGCTTTATTTGTCATTAATGCATAATCAAAAGTCATGGAGGAAAAAGGCCTATGGATGGGCTAAAATTCAAAGGGATATATTGAAAAAATATCCAGAGAGAGTGCCAACATAAAAGTTTAAAACCTTCTCTCTACAGTCGGCCTCCGGCCTCCTTCCGAGAGAAGGTTTACTTCTTTAAAGAAAGAGGTCTATATTAATTAATAACAAAAGACACCGTTAGTTGAACTATTCCAGTGGATCTATCTCACGTATTTCTGTTAAGTCATTATAATTTTGTTCCAAATAGGACTCAACTTGAATAATTCTGTTATTGTAATAATAGTTTTTGTCAATTCCAGTTCCCCTTGTTATGTATTCCGCCTCTCTATAATATATTTCTTTTAATTTATTTACATACACATAATTTGAGGCCAAGCTAAGTTCAATTAAAAGATTATTTTCAATATGAATAATGCTGTCTTGAATAATGATAGAGGCCTGAGTTCCATCAGGTGCTGTGTATTCTTGAATCTCATTTTGAATCTTAATCAGAGTATCTTTCTTGCTCAGATTTATTGGACATAGTTTGTTGTCGAGAAAAATATTTGCTGCATCGATAATTTCATCCAATGAATACGTATGAGCACCTCTAACCCATTTTTCGTTAATTAGTCTAATTATATCATGTCTATGCTCTTCAAGATTCAAAGTAGGGCAGCAACTTACTTCGTTTTCAATCTTAAGTTGTATCAGATCTTTTGGATACACATGACCACTTCCGCAACCAGCTGAAACGTCTACCTGTAGAAATTTTTGATGCTGAATTTCTGTGAGTAAAAAATTGAAAGGGGTGATATATGTCCCGGACATCAAATTCATGCAGCCATTATTTTTTTCAAGCGAACACCTCCCAACAGAACCTAGTTTGGCATGCCCTGATTCCTTGGTTATAAAATGATAAATTTCATGTAAAAGTAATGTTGGATTCAACCATTCATTCCTTGGGATTTCTATCGTTCTTGTAACTCTATCATGGTTTGCTAGGTCAAACATTTTTTCATCGGGATCTAGAAATACATGGATGATGCTATCGCCGCTTTCTAATTCATTGATGTAGTCTTGCTTTGATCTATCGAATTTATTGATTGATTTCTTGAACTCGTAGGGTAAGTCTAATTTTGAAGATAGGTTGTTTAATAACACGATGTTTTTGCCAAGTCGATCTACATCAATGCCATCTAGTTGGAAGTTGTGGTGGTATTTTATTTTTATAAAATTATCTGGCGGTGGCGGTGGACATTTGTCACATGAAAGAATGCAGAATATACAAAGAACAAAAGCTAGGGTTTTCATCTTGAATTTAATGGTTGATTTATCAATTACTACTTAAACAATCAATAATCCGATCCCCATGTACATGACAAGTATCTACTTCAGTTAAAAGAAAATTTGCTTGTCCATTTACTGTTTCTTCCACAATATTCATGTATACTTCCCTATCAGCCATGTTTCGTGCATTAGCTTCTTGTGATGCCTCCACATTGACAACAATGGTGTCGTTATTCACTGATACTTGAACCGTTGCTTGACCGGAAGACATTCTGTTAAACGACCCTCCAAGTATATGTCCTACTCTATGATAACCGTCCTTCAGCCCATGATTTGAAAAACTATGATAACGGATTTTGGTTCTTACACTACCGTGATAATCTTCCTCAGGCTTATCCCTGCTAATAGTTTTTGCGAAAGCCAGGTCAGCTTTTTCAACGGCTGTGATATAGACTTTTTCAAAGAGTCCTCCTTTTGCGTAATCTGCATGATGGTACATGACCAGGTAGGAATCTGCATGATCCCCATTGTTAACTTCTATAAAGCCTATTTCATCTTCTAGAGGTACAGAGACTATGGTTCCTTCAACAATTTTATTTTCAAAAAGCGGGGTAGATGTTTCTGTAGTTTCTTTTACAGGTTTTTCTTTACAGGATGAAAGAACGATGAGAAGACTTAGAATTAATAACTTATGCATGATTGGTCTTTGGATGTTGCTGAATGTATAGATTGAAATCTTCTATTGTTGTTATAGAATGAATTCATCTATTTTATACAAATTGTACTCTACTAAATATAATTAAATTATTAAAATATTCATAAGTATCCTAAAAGAATATGAAGTAGATCTATAGCCTTAGCCTAAGGTGCAGAGTCAGGGTAAAATCAAAAATTGAATCAGTACTAGGACCTCTAAAATTAAACTTATGAATAAGACAGAACTATTTAAATGGAAGTAATTCTCCTCAAATCACCGCTTTGTTAGCTGTCGCAAGATGGAACTATTAGAAATTATACGCAAACTTTAAAAAGAGCTAATAAATATGCTCTCTTCGATCTTTGTAAAATATCAGATATTCTTTTTTAAATTCAGTTCGAAAGGATCGACTAAATGGATGGCATAGTTTGGCAAGACAAAACAATGCGTTTTGTAAAAATTAGGCCTTTGTAGCAAGATGTCTATTGTGCAATTACCAAGCTATTAATACACTTTAATAATTTCGAACAAGTTTACTGATGAAGCGGAACATTAAAGGTTCCGTTTGTTATTGTTCTTGTTTCTGTTTCTGTTACTTCTTCTTTTCCAACAAAAAAGAAGGTCCCAATGACACGGTCTGCAGTTATTGAAGTGAATTCCAATTCTCCACTGTCTTCTGGGCCAAAGCTAGAAATGTAAGCTTCGCTTGGTGTTTCTAATAAAGTTCCAAAAATACCATTGAATGGCTTTGATAGATCATATTTGATTCCTACTTCAGCATCATCAGAATAATCAATATTAACTATCGGATATAATTCGCCAGCGAAAGATGTAATCTCCATCCTTCCCGGTGAATGTCTCCTGAATACTATATCATCATCTTCATATGAAATTGGATTACCATCTAAAATAAATGAGATCTGTCCTGGGTTAGAATTTCCTTCTTCTTCGCACGATTGAATAACCAGTGAGATTAATGCAAGTAAAATAATGCCTAATACTAGTTTGTTATTGGTTAAATACATTTTAATTTGGTTTAGTTGTTTTCAAGAGATTAAGAAGTTTTAAAAAAAAACACAAGCGCTGATGCCTATATAATATTATTGCTGGGTAAATCAACTTGTTAAAAGTGCATTAGATTGCCGGCAATTTATAAGCTACTTCTTCCAACACAGCATCTGTCTTAGCAAAACAAAAGCTAACTACTATTAGAATTGCCTTGCTATATTATTTTGCTACTGTTTTCATAAATGGTAAAATGAGCACAGACCTTAACTACTAGCTCGAACTCCAACCTTATTACATAATTCAATAATTGTCTCTGGGTCATTAGAGCACTCAAATAACTTGACATAAAATCTTAAAACTATATTGTCTATACGACCGTAAAATTCACGTACAAATTCGTCTGTTCCATCTAAATAAGCTTCATCATATATGCTGGAAATATTTGAAGGGACCTCAGGGTCATTTTCCGAAGTAGATCCGGATTCTAACGTGTCGTACCAAGAATTTGCGAGGTTACAAGTTGTAAATTCGATAACATGTAAAATTTCAGGAAAAACTTCATTGTTGATATCTGTAAACTGATAGATTAAATATCTACCTATTTCATTTGGACTTTCCTCTTCAACTGTCTCGTCAAGTGTCATTGTTTTGATGTCAGAACAGGAGGAAAGGTCTTGAGAACTAAAGGAAGGAATAGTCGTTCGAATTTCCTCTTCGCAAGGTTCTGCTTCATCAAGTGCTTCGTTTACTTCTTCTAATTCCGCACAGCCCGTCATAATTAAAAAACTTGATATGAAAGCCAGAACAAATAGTTTTTTTAAATTTTTCATATTGAATTTTATTTGGTTAGAAATACCTAAATATATACAAACACTCACAACAGGTTTATTGAAGAAGTAGAAGTGAAGTCCTACTAATCTGATTTTATTTTTGTGATTTTGACCTAGGATTGTGTCCTAAGTGATCCTTTGATCGTGTGAATATATCTTCGAGAGTATCGATATTCATTGATGAATTAGAATATTTATTTAAGCTCATAATTTCTCTACTTATAACTAGTGGCAACTTAAAGCATCTAGAATTTCGACTTCAGTGATGCAACAATGTTTAAATAAATGGCAACCAAATTGCAATTGAAAAAAGATTCACTGGTGGTCATACTTTCCTTCTGGATTTACTCCTAGAGTAAATATTCATTATGGAGCGCCGAGTTGATAAGACCTCTCAATATGGTTTCTTATTGCAAAAAATATTATCCGAAATAAGGAACATAAAAAAAGAAAGTCTTGATAGGGGAGTTGCGGAGTTGACAACTGCAGAGCCTTCGATTCCAATAGAATTATTTTATCAGAAAATCCAACAACTCTTTGAAACAGAGCTAGATTCAATCGGTGCAATGAGGCATCGGAATAGTAAAGTCAGTCAATTTGTAAAAACCATTCATCAGTTGATTGATGAAAACATTTCAAATCCCAACCTTTCAATCGGAGCCTTATGTAAGGCAGTTCACCTCGAGCGTACGCAAGTATATAGAAAGCTAAAGGCAGAAATTGGGTTATCTCCAACCGATTTAATTACGAAAAAGAGAATGGAACATGCCAGTCGACTGTTAATCCATTCTGAAAATACAATAGGAGAGGTCGCAGCCAAAAGTGGCTACCATGAATTGAGTTATTTTGATAAGGTCTTTTTAAAATATTATGGGTTTACGCCAACAGAATTTCGGAAGAATCAAAGCGAAAAACCTTTGGTCACAGACGAAAATTTTTAATTGCAACAAAATTTATAGGATATACAACCAGAGTACAAAATTCTAACTAAAAGGAATTTTAGTTTTAGATAATCCAAAAGTAAATTGATCTAAGGGTCGATTAAATCATTATAAATAACCCATTCCTGTGAATTATCGAGAAGACGATACAACAGCGAAACACCTCCATGTAAAGGAGCATCAGTTTGGTTTCTTATTGCAGAAACTATTATCTGAGATTGAGCACTTAAAAGAGGAATGTTTAGCTAATAAGGTAACCGACCCAACAACTAATGAACCCTTTGATCCATTAGTGTTATTCTATGATAAAATTCAACAACTTTTTGAATCTGAGCTGGACTCAGCAGGTGAATTAAATCATCCAAATGCCAACGCCAGTTTTTTTTTAAAAACAATCAATCAATTGATTGATGAAAACATTTCAAACCCTAATCTCTCTATAGGAACCTTTTGTAAGGCGGCTCACTTGGAGCGTACCCAGGTGTACAGAAAACTTAAAGCAGAAATTGGCTTGTCTCCCACAGATTTAATTACGAAGAAGAGAATGGAACATGCCAGCCGTTTATTGATTCAATATGATCTTTCCATAGGAGAGGTCGCGGCAAGATGCGGCTATCATGAATTAAGTTACTTCGATAAGGTCTTTGTAAAATATTATGGATTTACGCCAACAGAATATCGGAAGATGCGTAACCAGAATCGTATGATTAGAGACAAATAATTTAATTGCAACAATATTTCTAGGATACACAACCAGAGTACAAAATTCTATCTAAAAGGAATTTTAGTTTTAGATAATTGCATATAAATAGAGATATGGGTCACGAATTTTTTTTTTAAAAACTCATAGGTAAGAATAGTGGAAGATGCTGGGTATGGATCTCTTCTTATAAAATTCATCAACTTCAATCCTATTAATCAACTAAAAATACTCAGTCAGTAATAAGTTGATTATTGGATAGAATTAAATCATAAGAACAAATGGTAAACTTTACTAAATTATGGAGGAAGCATCCTGGTCGTGGCAGTAGACCTTGCAATTTTGCAAATCAATGTGCGATTAGAATGGGGGTAGCTTTGCAGCTAGCAGATGTAAATATGAAAACTTTTCGAGGAGCTAAATGTTGGCATGGACATCATCCTAAACACATCTTAAGAGCGCAAGAATTGGCAAATTGGATTGATAGAAACAAAAGAGATTTTGGAGCCAAAAACGTATTCAAGAAAGTACAAAGTACAGATTTTCGAGGTAAAAAAGGTATCATCTTTATTCGCGATGGGTGGGGGGCAACAGATCACATTGATTTATGGGATGGTACAAGAATGATCATGAAAGGAGGTTCGCCGGATTACTTTTCAAAAGGAAAAGAAGTTTGGTTTTGGAGTTTGACTTAAATAAAAGAAATGAAAAATATTGTAATTGTATTAATAGCATTTTCAATTGCTTCTTGCCAGAAATCATCAATGAAAACTGACACAGTTACTGTTGGAGCATATAAATTTGAATTGATCCAAAATGGACAAGGTGCTTTTTTAAGAACGACGTCAGATAAAGTGGAGGAGGACAAAAAATTGAAGCTTCGTCCACCATGTTATTTTTTGAGAGAAGATGGCAAGTTACAAACATATGCCTATGAAGATGTGGGTGTTGAGAATGTGATAATAATCATTGGCGATATCTTAGATGATACAAAGAAAAGAGCCTACGATGTCAATTCTGATCAAGTATGTGGTGAAAAAATACAGGGCTTGGTTTTGAAAAATCAGGAGGTATTAATAAGTGAAAAGACCATCTCTGGCGCATTGTCATGCAAAGATAATGGGTTAGATGAGAAAGACTTTTGGGATTTTGCTCATGAATAATACACAATCAAAGGTATTGGTTAGTTTAAGTCTTAAGTTACCGCGATGGCCATTATCTCTCAAAAGATCACGCCGAATTATTCTCTATTAAATTGAACTTTTACCCTCAACTGATCCATATTAAGATCATTGATTGAATAGAAGTTTAGATTATATAAGGCCTGATAATATCCGTAAAAATCATATTATTTTAACTCCACTCCTCAAGTTAAAAGATGAGTCTTTCTCAAAATTGACCAATTATCATTTATCACTCTTGTAACACATTGAGTACTACCATCAACACTCTGACTTTTTTTGAAGATTATTCTATAAAGGTTTTTTCATTGAATAACTTCCACAGAATATCGAAAAATTCATTCTCAGAATATTTTGTCTTCGGAGTAGGATTTATTTTGCAACCATAATCCAAGGATCCACAACCGTGGTGCAAATTATTGTCTGTTCTGGACATTAGTTTTAGTATTTCAAAATTTATGAATAGAGTCGGTCACAAGTTTGACTCATTAATACTCATACCAATGAACAAATGAGAATTCATTTTGAGTGATCATTAGATTCGAAAATCTATCAATAGCAAATCAATAAATCAAATAATAATTATGACAACTACTTCTAGTATCAACAAGGCAATTTATTCTATTGTCGGTTCACTTTTAATCTGCACCTTATTCTGTATCTCCTGCTCTAAGGATGATCCTGATATGAGCGGCGAAGGTGAAGGAGAAAACTCAAATCTCTCCGTAGATTTTGATTTACCCGATGGAAGGATTTACAATAATTGTGGTGTCACTTTCACCGATAAATCTACTGGAGCAACTACCTATGAATGGGATTTTGGGGATGGCATAAAGTCAACGGATGAGTCACCAGTCCATGCCTATTCCAATCCTGGAAATTATACCGTCACCTTGATGGTTACGAAGGATGATGACACCCAGGAGAAATCAGAAGATATACAAGTGTATCAGCTGAATACTTTTAGAAAAAGCTTTGGTGATGATCAGGGTTGGGAGTTTGGAAGAAGTGTTGCCTTGGACAACGATGGAAATTATATAGTAGTTGGGGCGGGAACGATGAATAGTAATGCAGATAGAATTCTGTGGACCAAACTTTCCCCAGAGGGTAATGTTCTGAATGAAAAGATGCATGGAGGCCCAGATGCAGAATCAGTTGCCTCAATGGTTAAAGCAGAAGATGGAGGGTTTGTTGTGGGACACACCACAACTAATTATGGAAATTCTAGGGATTTTGGAATCACCAAATTAAGTAATGATGGAGATCTTATCTGGTCAAACGGATTTCCTACTGGATTTGATGAAGCGGAAAGCGTTAATGATATTATAAACACTCAAGATAATGGCTATTTAATTGTTGGTACTACTGCGAGCAATACTTCTGGAAGCGATGATGGTTTGATTATGAAAGTTGATGATTCTGGAAATTTAGTTTGGTCAAAAAAATATGGCAGTACTGGTTTTGATGGTTTATTTGGAGCTTATGCTTTATCCAATGGAGGTTATATAATATCTGGGTTTTCAATTTTAGAAGGATCTAATTATGCAGACTTTTGGTTGGTTAAAGTTGACGACAACGGTGCAAAGCAATGGGATAAATTTTATGGTACTTCTGAATGGGATGAAGCAAGGTCTGCTATTATTGAAACAGCAGATGGAGGGTATATTTTAGGTGGTGTTTCATTTGTCAATGATCAAGATGGTATATCTCTCATTTATAAGTTAGATCAGAATGGGAATATCCAATGGCAGAAAGAAATTAACGATACCAATAATACAGATTGGGCTGAATCCATTGTCAAAGCTCAGGATGGTGGTTATATTATTTGTGGTCATTCTGATTCAGATGCTTACCTATTAAAAATAGATGAGAATGGAAATAAAGTTTGGGCAAAGACCTATACTGGCTCAAGCTATTTTGACAGTTTTCAAAATATAGCAGCCTTAGATGAATGTTCATATGTAGCAATAGGAATGGCTAGTCGCTTTAGTCCTAACGGACCAAATAATTACCTAGTTCGAGTAGACCTAGATGGAAATGCACAGTAAACTCAGATAGTTAGAATCTAGATCAAGTTTCTGATTTTTACAATCGAAAAGGAATGCCACTCTTGAACATGTTTTATGTATATGAGTAGAACCGCTTTTGTGTTAGTTAGAATTTATTTGCAACTATAATTCAAGTATCCGCAACCACATTGCAAATTATTTTCTTATCGGAGTCTTAGTTTAGTAACTCAAATTATTTTGAGAAAGAGGTCACAACATTTATTCATTTAGACTCATAATATAAAATGTAGGAAGCTGGCTTTTCAAAAATACCGCGCCTAAAAATTTATTAATTGCAAACCAATAAATCAAATAATAATTATGACAACTACTTTTAGTATCAACAAGGCAATTTATTCTATTGTCGGTTCACTTTTAATCTGCACTTTATTCTGTATCTCTTGCTCTAAGGATGATCCTGATATGAGCGGCGAAGGTGAAGGAGAAAACTCAAATCTCACCGTAGATTTTGATTTACCCGATGGAAGGATTTACAATAATTGTGGTGTCACTTTCACCGATAAATCTACTGGAGCAACTACCTATGAATGGGATTTTGGGGATGGCATAAAGTCAACGGATGAGTCACCAGTCCATGCCTATTCCAATCCTGGAAATTATACCGTCACCTTGATGGTTACGAAGGATGATGACACCCAGGAGAAATCAGAAGATATACAAGTGTATCAGCTGAATACTTTTAGAAAAAGTTTTGGAGAGAGCGGTGTTGCTGAACGTGGGAGAAGTGTTGCTTTGGATAAAGATGGAAATTATGTAATAGTTGGATCTAAAAATATTGATATTCTTAGTTTCAGAATTCTGTGGACCAAAATTTCTCCTGAAGGAAATGTGCTTAGTGAAAAAATTCATGGAGGTCCTTCAAATGAGTATGTTAGCTCAATGGTTAAGGCATCTGACGGGAGCTTTGTTGTTGGTCACAGCTCAGCAAATTTTGGAACATCTAGGGATTTTGCAATTACTAAATTAAGTAATGACGGAGATTTAATTTGGGCGAGCGGATTCCCTTCTGGTTTTGACGCACAAGATGACGTTCTAAATATTATAAGAACACAAGACAATAATTATTTATTAGTAGGGCGAACAGCTAGTAATACTGCTGGGGGAAGAGATGGTTTGATCATGAAGGTTGATGATTCTGGGAATTTAATCTGGTCTAAAACATATGGAGGAAGTTCGGACGATAGTATAAGTGGGGCCTATGCCTTATCAGACGGTGGTTATGTATTAGCAGGTAGTTCAAGTTCTGGCGGATCAGGTACTCCCGATTTTTGGCTTGTTAAAACTGATGGCAATGGAATTAAACAATGGGATAACTATTATGGCACTTCAGGTTCGGATGGTGCTGGTCCGATTTTAGAAACAGAAGATGGTGGTTATATTTTGGCTGGGAGATCCAAGGGGTTAGGGAGCGATGATTCATTTTCACTTATTTATAAATTGGATCAGAATGGCAATGTGCAATGGAGTAAAGAAATAAATAACTCAAATTATGATGAATTCCTAAGATCGATTATAAGTGCCACGGATGGTGGTTATATTTTTTGTGGTAGCTCTGCTAGTTCACAGATTATTGATTCTGATGATGCTTATCTTTTTAAGATAGATGAAAATGGAAATAAGGTTTGGTCCAAAACGTTCGGTACAAGTTCAAATGGTGACAATGATGAATTCTATGATGTAGCAGCTTTGGATGAGTGTACATATGTAGCTATTGGAGCTATGGAATTACCAAATTCTTATGCTGACAATTTTCTGGTTCGAGTAGACCTGGATGGAAATGCACAGTAAGCTTTGCTATTAATTATCTAAATCAAGACATTATTTTCTTCATCCTTAAAGACAACTTTCATTGATCATTGTAAGTGCTCATATTAAACAATCTATCTCTATAGCTCAGGCCATCGCCAAAGAGCATGGTCAGCAGCAATTCTCTGGTGGTCATCTTTTAAAAGCTTTGATGCACAATGAAATTGGTCTGGCAGCAAGCTTGGCAAGCTGGGGTAAGGACATCCATTACATCAGAGAATGGGCGGACTTACGGATCGAGAAGATGCCTAAGTCTGGTGCTCTAACTGGTGAACCACAGGGAGATGATTCCGTTCAAAAAATAATGGAAGTTGCGGAAATGGAGCGTCTTAAATTAGGGCACGATGAATTGAGTCCGGAAGCTATACTAGCAGCCATATGTAAAGTGGATGTTGCTTTCTCGGCAGAGCAACTCAAGTCTTTTCCATTGACGGAAGAGGAAGTGTTGAAGGGATTTGTTTTGGAGAATGGACTGATGCAGGCGGTGCTACCTTCTAATGGTAAGAAGAATGATTCCGCTTCCGCAAATGTAAATCCTAGTTCAGGTGCCTTACTTAAATATTGCATCAACAAAACCGACCGTGCAGCAGAAGGTGCTCTCGATCCCATCCTCGGTAGAGATAAAGAGATCCGACAAATGATTGAGATCTTGGGCCGAAGGTCTAAACCCAATCCAATCATCGTAGGTGATCCTGGTGTCGGGAAAACGGCCTTGGTAGATGGCTTCGCTAATTTACTTCACGAGAACAAAGTGCCAGAGCTTTTACGCACCGCACAATTGTATGAACTGGACTCAGGAGCACTCATCGCCGGAGCATCCTACAAAGGAGAAATCGAGGATCGTATTAAAAAAATATTGACTGAGATCAAAGCCTTAGATAAAGGCATACTATTCATAGATGAGATTCATATGCTGATGGATCCGAATGCAGGCTTTGGCGGAGCAGCCAATCTTTTAAAACCTGAATTGGCCCGGGGAGCATTGACGGTTATCGGGGCGACTACTCTGAAAGAGTATAGAGAATACATAGAAAACGATCCGGCCTTTAGCCGACGATTTGATAAGGTGATTGTAGAGGAACCCAATGTGACCTCAGCCATAAGAATGCTTGAGCACATTGCACCCAAGTATATAGAACATCATGGGGTAAAGCTCGACGAAGAAACAATACCAGAAGCGGTGATGCTAGCCAAACGCTACATCAGTGAAAAGCGATTGCCTGATGCAGCCATAGACCTTATAGACCATTCTATGTCTGCTTTAAAATTGGCAGGACCGGATGCGCTAGAAATAATTTCAGCTTTTCAAGTAGAGTTGGACGGCATGGATCCGCAGCAACCCAAAGAAGACTTTCTTTGGTTTTTGGATCAGTTAAAAAATGCACTAAGTCCCGTCCTGGTCAGCGTTATTGAAACCGGAGACGAACAAGGTCTACTTACGTCTTCCGAACTTAAAGATTGGCTTCTTAAATCTCTGTCAGAACTTAAAACAGAAGCAACAAAAAACAGAAAAATATTATTGGCCTCTGATGTTGCCGCTTTAGTAGCTAATAAAACCAACATCCCTATTGGAAAACTTCAAGGCAACGAGAAGGAACGCTTACTGCACATAGAACCACATTTGCGAAAGCGGGTCGTAGGTCAAGACACGGCCATTGCAACCATCAGCAAAGCGATTATAGAATCACGCGCAGGTCTTAAGAAAGCAGGCAAACCCGTGGGCTCATTTTTCTTTACGGGTCCTACCGGGACAGGTAAAACGGAACTGGCAAAATCACTGGCAGAATTTCTGTTCAATGATGAATCAGCCTTGATCAGATTCGATATGTCAGAGTTTAAGGAATCAGTTTCTGCAGCACTGCTTTACGGTGCTTCGCCTGGATATGTAGGATACAAAGAAGGTGGATTGTTGGTAAATAAAATAAGAGAGAAACCATACTCTATTGTGCTCTTTGATGAGATTGAAAAAGCGCACCCTTCAATCTTCGATGTCTTTCTACAAATTTTAGATGAAGGGCGGTTGACGGATAAGCAGGGGAGGCAAGGCGATTTTAGCAACGCCGTTATCTTATTTACTTCCAACCTAGGTCAAGAGCACATTGCCAATTATTTTGAAAAAGAAAAATCTTTACCGAGCTCGGATTGGGTTCGAGACATTTATTTAAATGATCCTGCAATAAAATTCAGACCAGAATTTTTAGGTCGGATGGATGCCATTGTGCCGTTTGCTCCGATCTCGGAAGAAGTGGTAACCCTCATTTTCAATATTCAATTGAAAGATCTAGTAAAGCTATTGAAGCAAAAAGAAATCAGCTTTGAGATCAGCGAGGAAGCAACAACTTATTTATCTCTGGAAGGCTACCATCCAAAGTTTGGTGCGAGACCGATCCGAGATGTAATCAAGAAACGATTGCGACAGCCACTCTCTCAACTTATCATCAAAGGAGACTTGAAAGAAGGTCACCATCTGAAAGTGGATTATGAACAAGATGAAGTTAAATTTTTAATCAGCTAAAGGTCACAATTATTAAAACCAATTACTCATAAAACTAAAAAAGGAAACATGGCAAAATTTGAATTAGGCGGACATGAAGTGAAGCAAGATACAGGAGGGGAAGGCGTCACTGCCTTGGATCAAAATAAAACATTGGTCGTCAGTCAGCTTACCGGTGATGCTCCACTAAAACCTGAAGTTGAAACTTCGCTCAAGACCATCAACGATGTGTTCAGTCATTATAAACCAAGCGTAGATGTTGAGTTTACTGATGCAGAAGGCACACCAGTGAACAATAACCTGACTTTTAATACCGTCGCTGATTTTGGTAAAAAGGGATTGATAAAGAAAAGTGAATTTCTCACGGACCTTGAAGCACAACGTTCAGAATATCAGAAATTTATTAAAATGCTTAAGATCAAGCAGATGGGAAACATCATCAAAGACGATGAAGCAAAAGCCAACTACATTGATGCACTGAAAGCAATGATTGATGAGCTCGAACAAACGGGTGCCTAAGCTTTTATTCTGAAAAAATTTGAATCACAAAAATTGAATGAGCATGTCTGAAACGCAAAAAAATACACAAGAAGCCGAATTTAAAACGGCAGATAAACAAAAAGAATCTGGGGGGAGATCATTGGCAGAATGTGGGGATAGTCTTGTAAAGTATGGAGGTTTTGATATTATTGATGCCACCATCGAAAAGGCAGGGAATTTGAACCCCGCAAAAAAAGCAAAACGAAATATTTTTCTGCAAGAAAGTGAACTCTCTGAACGAAAGGCTCTGAAGCAAAGGTTATTGCTTTGGAAGGAACTTTTAGAAAGTGGGAGCGATCTAAATGCATTAGTGACTTCATGTGATGAAAAATCTAGTCAGGCAGGAGAATTATTAGCCACTAATATGGCCACGGCTTTAAATGCAACAAAAGATCTAGAACAAGCCTACCGTGGAGTTAATCTATTTTTTCAGAATACAGGTCTGGACAAAGTCCACAATGTCAGTTTTTTAAACGCTTCTGAAGAACAAATCAAAGATCTAGACAATACCATATTTGCCGACAAGGTCAATGAAGAATTTAATATAAATTTTAATCGACTGGACCTGCGTAATGCTTACAGTATGATGTTGATGCCTGGCTATTTAGGAAAGAATAGTATTCTAAATCACTGGGCCAACATCGCTCACGAACATAAGGTTACACTCTTAACCGACTTCAGAGACTTAGAAGATGCTCAAGATGTTGTGGAGCTGTTTATGGATGCCGATCATGCGAGCGCAGATGCTCATAAGAGTAATGTGATCATGGCATGTAACTGGCTGATCGGAAGAGAGGGTTATCCTGAAATGGGCATAGAAGAAAATCTTCATGTACCTCCCTCTACAGCGTTGGCCGGAAAAATATATCAAAGTCGAAGTTCGATGGCACAAGTAGTTGCTGGTTTGCAACACGGTAAAATGGCAGGAATAGATGGAGTAGCTTTTAAAACCAAAAAAACCGAGTTGACCAATTTAGAAGACATGGGCTTGGTACCAATGACCAATGAATTTGGTTCGGTCATGGCCTTTTCTGGAAAGACCTTATTTAATGGAGACAACATTGGGTTGCAGAATTATTCAATTGTAAGAACCTTCGATTGGGTGACCAAGGTCTTGATAGACTTTTTGAATCGATCGGCCTTTGAAAATTTCAACAGCACAACCCAGAAAAAACTGCACAGGAAGATAGCCGGCTTTCTAGAAGGCATCAAAGGTAGCGGCAAGCTAATTAAAGACTTTAGTATTCACGAACTAGCTCAAGACAAAGAGAATCCAGATATCGTGAATGTGAAAATAAATCTAACCCCATTTTTTGCTACGAGAACTTTCTTGCTTTCGATGGCTGGAACCAATGGTCAAGAAGGGGTGGATTGGGATACAGATGTAGCATAAATATTTAAATAATTAATAAAAAATTAAAACATGGCCTTTAAAGCAACATTAGATTTAGAAGGAACTCCTTTTATAGTAGAGTCTTGTAATTTCTCCTTACATCAGGACACAGATCCTAGATATGGTAAACCAACTGCTCAAGTTTCACCAGGGGTTTTATCCATGGTTTTACGTGTGGATGGTAAAAAATTGAAGGAGCTCTGGATGTGGGGTAAAGAAAATAGTGTGTTTAAGGATGGTGGTATTAAATTTTTCAAAATAGACGAGGATGCCTCACTTTTTGAACTCAAATTTACAGAGGGGTATTGTACTTCATTTGCTTATAGTATGAGTGCACATGGTGGAACAGATATGACAGTGAGCATTGATGTTTCATACCGAATCTTAGAATTGGAAGGAGAAGGTTTTGATTTAGATTGGCATGGTACTGAAGTAGCAGTTTAACCGTGGTATTGTGGATTTCTTTTTTATTTAACATCTGTAATAAATTACTACAAAGCCGGTGGGTCAATTTACGTTAAGTGGATACAATAGTGGGATCTATTTTAAAGATAAGTATATCTATGAAATGGAAGATGATAACAATTTGTATTCTATAACTCATGGGGAACCTAATAGAATGACTACTAGGAGAACTCTGACATTTAAACAGAAAATAAATAAGAATTATTACCAAAAAGGGGATTGTATTTTTTGTAGAAAATTACAGTTAAATCAAGTAGAATCATGGGTGAGAATTCAAGTAAATAAAAGTTCTCATTCAGACTCCTTTGGAGTTTTAAAACTTATTCTGGGTCTAATTGAAGAAAAATCTGAACCAGATTACTATCAACACTACGTCATTGATAAAATCGTAAATGAAGGTCATGGAAAAGGATATGTAGAGGTAAGTAGGCAATTTTTTAAGATTGTGACAGACTTTAATGGGAATAAAAAATATGTACAAATTCCAATTTTTGAACTGGATAAAACTTGGCATAGGGAAAGGCTAGCATTTGATATTTCTTGGCATAGACAAAATGTAGCGGTCAATAATATATCATTGATTATGTCCTACATCGCCAATGTAATATTTTTTGTTAGAGGTGGGAAAAAACTTCTAGCTAGAACTGTCTTGAAAAAATTGGGAAGACAGTTTGGAGCTCAAATTGTTATAAAGTTAACAAAGATTTTTAGGAGAAGATTTGCACTCATACTTTACAAAATTTTAAAGGATTCTAGTGGTAGTTTGATTAAGGAAACCAGCAGATTTATTTTAAGAGAATTGATCGCAGATGAGAAGATCAAAGTAAGTAAAAGGGATTATGCAGTCAGCTCAATAAAAATATTATTACAAAGTGTGTTTAGTAAGGTACTCCTTCAACAGGCTAGTAAATCCCTAGATGCTTTAATAAGGCAAGAGAAGGAAAAGGTTTTCATATATAACGAATTAATCAAGGTAAGTGGTAGTGATCAGTTTATTATCGCGTCTGAATCTGCAACAAATTTTATTAATCATATGGGTGATTTTCTGCTTAGTATGGCACCTTCTTTTATGGTTAATTTTTCATTTGTAATGCTATCAAAGGATTTAAAAGATGGTGATGTTCAAAAAACTAAAAATTCAGTTGAAGATGTTGTTGAGGAATTTTTCCGAAATTATGTACCGCAATATTTTGATTCAATTTTAAAGGTGTATGCCCATTAATAATCTTAGAATAGTCATCACTGAATTCATGAAATCAACAGCCGAGGAAACCTAAGCCATTTTTTAAGACAGAAATAGAATAGATAATTATGAAGACACAATTTATTACAATCATTTTTCTTGCATTCAACCTAAGTTTAACTAGCCAATCATATTTACATACCGCCAATAGTTCTAACACGAATGGAAATAGAACTTATTTAAAGGTAGCGACCAATACAACGGATGCCATAATTGTAAGTCATAATTGGAAAGCTTCTGGGCCTTATAATAACAGCTCCATTTGCGTAAAGCGATTCGCTGATAAAATTGAAATTGTAAATACCAACGGACAAGGGATCCCTGATCGTGCCAAGTATAATGTTTTTATTTCAAAGGACTCGAGGAAAAATTACAAACATGTTTCTAATCGCAGTAACACCTCTGGGCACATCACATTTATAGAAAATCCAAGATGGCTCAGGAAAGCAGATGTTAAGTTGTTGGTGACGCATGAAGGCCCAAATAAGATTAACAACAACCCTGTTGGAATTTATTATACTGATGGGAAGTGGGCCATTTATAATCAGAACAGGGCGCCCATGAAAGAGGGAACTAGCTTTTATGTTTATGAGTGTAATGAATGCGCATTGATAACAGCTTCCAGTCCCTCAGGAAATTTTTACGATCTACAGGAATCTAAATATCAGAACAATCCAAATCAACTTTTATTCGTAACACAATATTGGACAGGGGTTTATAATAAGCATGAAGTGGGTGTTTGGTACAATAAAGGTAAATGGTCTATCTTTAATCAAGATAGGGGTAACCTTCCGGCAAATAGTCAATTCCTCGTAGCAAGAAAAAATGCATCCAGTACCGGAGCCTTCCCTGATCCGAAGGATTTATTAGCCAATGCCTTTCCAACCAAAACAAAAACTTCAACTCCAGTCAAAACCACTACTCCAACTCCAACGCGAACAAATCCTTCAGTTACCAGCCGAAACAGAACTGGAAAAATTAAAGTAAGCTTGTCTGGAATTTCTGTAGATGACCACCAGGAAAATACTTGGGGCTCTGTAGAGTTTTGTGTGCAGAAAAAAAATGAAAGTGGACAGTGGGTTGATGTCGTACCCGTTGGTAAACGAACCGCATGGCAAAAATGGAGTAGAAGTAAAACCAATCCATTGATGTGTTATCCTTACCCAAAATATGGGAAATTGATTAATAATATACAAAAGGATTATCAATATGAGGTAGACATGAATGCATTGGGAGTCACAGCCTATAGAATCAAGTACAAAACAAAACTGACCTGCAATCATAAGGACAATTTTGCGGCGTCTGATGGAGACCATTCAATGAAGTCTATAGAGACAGACTACATAAAACTTTATGTGGGAGATAGGACTTTGGACTTGTACGGTAAAAAGTTTAAAACTGCTTCTAATCGCGAACATACCTTTCAAGTGCAGTTTGCCAGCACACAACTATAATCACGATTTAATTTTATAATTATGAAAAATTCATACCTACTTAAGCTTTGTTTTTTTATGCTCCTTGCCTCGATTGCTTGCATGGAATCTGATAAAAACGCGATTGTTATAAATGATTTACCGCAAGGTACGTACGAAGTAATTAGAGCCCATAGAATAGGAGACTGTCCCAAAGATGATATGGGTCAGTTTGATATGAATCCCTGTCAAACGTTTGGAGAAGAAATTGAGAAAGTTACGATGTGCTACGGTGGAACCATAGATGTTTTGGCGGATGAGCTATATTTTGGTAATATGACAATAAGTCAAAAAAATATCTTAGGAACCTTTAAATTAAAAGCGGGCAGGCTTTTAGGTATAGCAGGCAAGTCAGGTCGATCACCTATTGGCGAATTTGGTTTTCAGAATAAAGGGAATAATGTATATGTCATGGACTATGTTCTTAACCCACGTAAATTTCCAAATTGTAAGAATTTTATCACCATTCGAAAAATTTAGACTTCAGGCTTAAAAAGTTATTAAACGGAAACCACCATGACCTCCATACAAATAGACGGAACAAAAATTTCTTTTGAATCAATTTCATTGAGTCAAAACATTCATGGCCATCATAAAGCCTGGATTGAATGCAGTGCCAAGCAGTTGGGACAGGAAGACAATGTCATAGGAGGAGAAGATACGTCGAAATTGATCGGAAAGGAGGTAGTGATGAAAATGAAAGACAAACGGGGAACAGAGGGTGAAATAAATTTTGTAGGATTAGTGAGCGGCATTGCGCTTCATAAGCACCATAGATCTTATGATCGCGTGAGTCTATCAGTGATTAGTAAAACTGTACTTGCAGATTCTGCCTTTAATAGTGCCACTTATTCAGAAAAAAGTTTGGGTGATATTGCGAAGGCGATTCTCCAACCTTTGGGCAAGCTAAGTATAGATATGAAACAGGATCTTGAGATTCCGTACGTTTGTCAATATAGAGAAACAGCTTTTGATTTTATCAGTAGAATGGCTTCAAAGCACGGTCACTGGTTTTATTATGATGGTCAAAAAATGAACTTGGGTAAATATCAGCAAGAGCAAAGTATAAAAATGAAGCTCGGTCCAAATGTAGGTTCTTATCATTTGTCACTTTCATTATTGCCTTTGTCAGGTTCACTTGTGCATTATAATTATGAGGCAGATGAAAAATATGAGGTATCTTCCTTCGATGCTCCGAGTCCAAAACTTGATCGATTTGGGCAGGTAGTCTATGATGCGAGTAAAGAAACACTTAGCGAGGATTCTTTTACAGCCAGTATTGCGGACTTTACTCAAGAACGAGAATTAAAGGAGTTTGTAAATACACGATTGGGGAACAAGGCAGCTAAGTTATGTCAGCTGCATGGAGATAGCGAGGATGGACGTATTCGGATTGGCACGTCCATAGATTTAGTGGATCGTCAAGATAATAGCATCGGGACCTATGTTGTGATCGAGGTGGATCATGAATGTGATGCAGGTCACAATTATTCCAATTACTTCAAAGCAATCCCTACAACTATTGATATTCCATCTTATAATTCTTCCTTGAAAATACCAAAATGTGAAAATCAAATTGCTGTCGTCAAGGAAAACAATGATCCCGACGCACTCGGTCGAGTGAGGGTGCAATTCCCATGGCAAGATCAAAATGAAAAAACGCCATGGATCAGAGTGACCAGTCCTTATGCTGGGTCTGGCGATCTATACTTTGTCCCCGAAGTGAAGGATCAAGTAATGGTAGGCTTTGAATTCAATCATCCGGATCGGCCCTATGTGATTGGTAGCCTGTATCATGGAAAGTCCAAGCCGTACTTTTTTACTGAAGAAAATACAACCAAGGCGATTCGTACTAAGTGTGGGCACAGCATAATGTTTGAAGATGGGGATGATTCACAGATCACGATTGTGACCAAGGATGAAAAACATTCTGTAGTACTTACGCTGGCAGAGGGTGGGGCGATTAATATTACCACTGCGGGAACGATGAACTTAGAAGCCAAAGAAATGAATCTCATGGCCGATAATCTGAACATCGAAGCCAGTCAAAATCTGAACCTAAAAGGTGCTGATGTAAACATAGAAGCGGATCAAGGAGCCACTATAAAAGCGACCAATGCCAAGATGGAGGGTAGTGCTGAAGTTGCTCTAAAGGGCACGCAAGCCAAGGTAGAAGGAGATGCCACAACAACCATTAAAGGTGGAATGGTACAAATAAATTAAGATGCAAAATTACCACATACCCGTAGACTTTAAAAGCCTGTACACAGGCCAGAAACTTCCTAAATCATCGGTGTCAAAATCGGTCATTCGACATATTTATTTGATGCTTATGACGAATCATGGAGAATGTGGTTACAATAAATATTACGGTAGTAAATTATGGGACAGCGATTTTGACCTTGGTATTACTACTGGTAATTGGACACAAGAAATCGAAGCAACCTTAGTCCAGACCATCAGAGCTTATGAACCTAGAATCCATCCAGATTTTGGACTTAAGGTTCTGATTGAAAAAGTAATGGGAGAGGATGAGAAAAATCAGAAGCAAAAATTTAGTGTTGCCGTGGATAAATTAAGGTTAAAAGAAACCAATGAAAAAATAGATGACATAGATTTCTCCATTGTCTTCAGTCCGATAAGTATAGAGTAATGAAAACCTTTGAAACACGACATGATATTAAGGCTCGCATCATGCGAGAGGCCGCAAGGGAATGGGGCTTTAAAGGTGTCACTGAAATTGACCTCAATGCCTTTGATCCATTCATCGATTTAATGATGGGCGCCTGTGCATTTGAATTAGAGAAACTTTCACACGAAATTCTAAATTCACGGAAACGGATCTTTGATCGGTTGGTTCAAGTGCTTACGCCAGATGTTCTTTCTTCGGCTCAACCTGGACATGCCATTATGCATGGTGCGCCAATAGAGTCAACGTATACTACCAAAAAGGAAGATCAGTTTTTTTGCAAGAGTAATGAACATAAAAAGGATTTCTTTTTCGCCCCACTGGACGAGTATAAATTATTCGATGCTAAGATTGAGCAGGTTGCTTACAACGACAAAATATATAAGATCAATGAGCGGCATGAAAAAGAACTTGTTGGAAAGTCTGACTACGGTCTTCAGTTAAATCCATCCTCTTATTACATTGGGATCAAAACCAATCCTTACCTCCGAAGCCTGAAAGATTTCACACTGTATTTTGATTGGAAGAATGAAGTTTTATTAAATGATCTACTACAATACCTTTCAACTTCAAAATGGTATATCGGGGATCATGAGTTGAAAAAGTCAATAGGATACAATCGCTCGGAACAACTCAATCACTCTAATACCATCATTGAGGCATTGGGTTTTAATTCGCTCATAAACAGAAATGTTCATTCGCGATATAAACCTCATTTTATCACAATTCAGGACGATGAGGTTTCTCTATCCGAAAGTAAAACAAATTATCCAGCTGCTTTTAATCGTGTTTTTGATGAAACCATATTAGCTACGTTCGAATCTGAATTACTTTGGATTGAAATGGTTGTTCCGTCATTCTTGCACAATTATATGGATGGCATGCAATGCCTTCTCAACTGCTTTCCCATCGTCAATAGAAAACTAGTAGAGAAGCAGGACAAGCTCGTGGACAATCTACACATCCTCCCTTTAGAATTACTTGGTGAATATTTTGTCGGAATTGAAAATGTTGCCAATAGCGCTCAAGTTTCTTATGCTGAAATTGCCATGAAAGATGTTGATAATGCGGACTATGGAATGTATGCGCTTCGAAGCAATGGGGTGAAGCGATTTGATGATAGGGATGCTAAGGAAATGATGGACTATCTAATGGGCCTCTTGGGTTCTGAATCTTCCGCCTTTAAAGGCGTTGCTTACTCCGCGTTGGCAAGCGATTTTATGGAACTCGAGCAAACCTTCGCAAGAATTAAGAAAAATGTAAATCTTTCATCAAGCGAGGTAGAAAGTGAATACTTCTTGTTTGCCAAACCATTCTTGAATGATCCCATGATTTATGTGAAGTATTGGACTTCTGATGGGGAGAAAGCAAATGGGCTTCCAAGAAATACACTTCTGAAATTACATAATAATTCAAATTTCCAAGCCAATACTAGCATGTTGGTCACCAGTACCATGGGTGGTACTGCTCCCAAACAAAATGAAGAATCCATTCATCAATTTAAAGAAGTGGTCCTTAGAAGAAATAGAATAGTTACAAAGCAGGATGTTAAAAAAATGTGCATCCAAGAGTTGGGTTCGGATAACATACAATCGATCGCTATAGAAAAAGGAATACTATTAGATAAATCGGGTCACAATGGATTGAGAAATTGTCTCTTTATTTATATAGAAAGATACGCCAACAGCTCATTGAGTTTGCAAGATTTTCAAATGCTATGCATTCAAGTAGAGCGAAAATTGAATGATCAGTCCATGGGCGTTTATCCCATAAAAATAAAATTAAATGATCCTGTGGTCGCATGAAAAAAGAGGAATTTAAATATAAAAAACTCAACTTAAAAGCTGAAGTGATTCTTGCAGAGGTGTTGGAATCTGGCGATGGAATGCAGGAAGAAAATATGGTGCTATCTTCTGATGGGGGTTTTAATCATAGAAATCGTAGAGCGATTGCCAAGTATAATGAGATTCAACACGATGATAGTGAGGTTAGATATATTTTTTCATTAGCAAGACGAGGACTCTTTGACGTTCTCCCAGAGGGCTTGACATATATTAAGAAGGCAAGTAATAATAGCACTTCAGAAAAAAAAGCAGCGCAGTTAATTCAGGACATCAAAAGGAAGAAGGCCGAAGAAAAAGCTTCTAGGAAATTCCTCGCACCCTTTGATCAGATATTCAATGGTTACAAGTTAAAAGTTGAATTGGAAGAGCGGGAAGTGTTGGGTGCTACACCCACCGGAGCCAAGCATTATTTTTATCAAATAATGTGGGGCGAGAATCATCATTTTTTGAATGATCTTCAAAGGTCAACCTTATTTTCCATTTTACCATTGGCACATGAAATTTCTGCAAATACATATTTAATGGCCTTGGCATTTGAGTCGATTTTGAACGTTGAGGTGGTTGCTGAAAAAAGTTATAAAAATCATAGTTATCATACTTCCACTGCGGGTTTGAAACTCTCTGAGTATAAGCTAGGAGAGGATTTTGTATTGAATCAAGAATTTGAGCAATTTACACCAACTTACACGCTTAACATTGGACCTATTCCTAAGAAGGAGGCATTCCATTTTCTGCCGAACCAAAGGCATTCAGAAACTTTGAATTTACTCCGAGATTATTTTACCCCTTTTGATGTAGAAGTTGAATACATATTCAATTATGAAACAGATCAATTGTTCATAGAAAAAAAAGCTGCAGGCTCGTCAAACAGACTTGGCTGTACGATACATATTTAAATCACAGCATTTATGGAAAATCAAAAACCACCTAAAAAAATCCCGAAGATTAAAAAACCAAATGCTAAAGGAGCTGTCAAAGGTTTTTTGAATCAGTACTTGATTGAGATCTTGTATTTCTCTTTTTTAGGACTATTGCTTTTCATAAGTCTGAAGTTTTTTAGCAAGCAAGAATATTCTGCCAAGTTCTATTTCTATTTTCAAATTGCAGCCTTTGTTATAGGAATTTTTCATGCTTGGGGATTTTTACGCTGGGTTTCATGGGCAGAAAAGTATAGAGGAACGAAGGAGCTGATCGCAAGCTTTTTCTTTTTTATACTAGGTGCTGTATTGGTTTACTTTTCATCTAGCACAAGTTACCTCCCATCTCTGCCAATACAATATGCTTGGGTATTTCTGATGTTTTTAGTGCCTTGGATATTTATGCTTTGCTTTGAATTTTTTATTGAGATTCCGGATAAATATTATAAGGGTTGGCAATATCCTTATGGTAAAGAAGTGCCGGTCATCGAAGTTATTGATCCCGTAAAAATTAAGTTTTATTTGGCCAAACAAAGAGAGGATACCGAGTATGCTGAATTTGAGTTGAATGTACCTCCTAAATATAAACTGGGTGATTTCATGCACTATTTTATGCACCGTTATAATTACGACAAAAATCCAGAGCATCCGATATTTTTTAGCAAAGAAAATAAGGCGACGGATCTATATGACTGGCTTTTCTATTCACGAGGAAATAGTATGAATAAAAAATCTGTTTTAGATCCTTCTAAAACATTTAGCGAACTAGCCCTAGGCAATGATAGTAACGTTGTCTTAGATCGATACTTTTTAGATGAGCCATCGATAAGTGCTGAAAGTGAAGTGATTGAAAATTCTCAAACTGAAACAACTGAAAATAATGAATGATCTGTTAGCCATTAATTGGATTGATGGGATGAAAATCAATAAGTCTCATTTCTCACACAATGACAAGTTGTACGCTGGGCTGATGCAGGAAAGAATGGCGCTGCTCATGAAGAGTTTTGAATATGGCCTACTACCACTTCATGAATCCATACTTCAAAAACCAATGGTTCAAGTGGAGGATCATTTGCTTAAAGTAAATTTTTGTTTCGCTGTAAACAGAAAGGGGGCGATCATAAAGATTGATGAGAGCGACAAGATCGAATACGATCTTAAGAGTCTTGATCAGGTTCAAGTAAACCCTGGGGATCAATTTATTGTCGTTCTATCGATTGAGTCAGGGACGCAGTTGCCCTGGGGAGAGCCGAAGGAGAATGAAATGCCTCCGAGGCAACCATTCGTAAAGCCAAAGTATAAAATTAATTTGGTGCCTGAAAGCCAAGTCAGTTCGGAAGACTTTGCTAATAATTTTGTCTGTATTGCTAGACTGAAGTATGCGGATGGCACTTTGGTTTTAGATGCTGATTATCTACCACCGTGTAATCAAATGAGGAGCTATAATGCCTTGCTTGATCGATACACAACGATTACCAATGCCTTGACCAGTATAGGTGATAATACGACCACAGTTTTACAGAAAGCAAGGTCCAAAAAGAAACGAGGGGAAATTAACGATTTGGCAGAAAGTACTTTTTATCTCATGGAGAAAATCGTCATTTACATCGCAGAACACATCAATGCCATTCGTACTAGCTTTCAGGAAGAATCTCCGATGAAGCTCATTACTTTTTTAAGCAGCTTGGGCAAAATTATTTTGTCATCCTTGATGTGCTTAAGATCCCAAGACAAGGAGGCTTTGTTGCGATACTACGAAAGCCACCTAGGATTGGCTCCCCACCAATTTGAAAGTGATATGAAAGAATTGAGTCAACTGGTCTATGAGCCATTGAAGGCAACGCAGACTTTTGAATTAGCGATAAAACATTTAACCATGCTCAAAAACTTTGCGTCTAAGGCAACCCAGCTAGAATTTCATTCTGTAGAAAGAGTGGATGTCGTAACGGAAAGTAAAGTTGAGCGTAAAAAACTAGATATATTTTAATATGGGAATGGCAGCAAGAGTCGGAGACATGCACGTCTGTCCAATGATAACCGTGCTCGTACCACATGTGGGCGGGCCGATACTTCCTCCGGGAACACCTACGGTATTAATCGGTGGTATGCCGGCCGCTTGTGTCGGTGACATGTGCACCTGTGTAGGACCACCAGATACGATTTTAATGGGATCTATGACAGTGACGATCGGTGGAAAACCAGCCGCCAGAATGGGAGACCCGACCGCACATGGGGGTAATATAATTTTGGGATGTCCAACGGTCATGATCGGCGGATAATATTTAAAATCTTTAAACGAATCAGATGAAACAACTTTTAATTTTAATTTTTTGCTTTTGTAGTTTATCCCTGATTAGCCAGGATTTTGTTTTGGAAATTGAGGGTGGGTTTTCTGCTATAGGTAACCAAGATACTTCAAGTGTTGTTATCGGATCTTATGGCTTTGGTGCATATTACGAGCAATCTATTTCTGAATATTTTACAGCTTCTCTTGGAGCTAAAATTATATCTAAGGGAGGCGGTTCAGAAACACTCTTTGGGACAATTTCTATCAAATTGAATTACATCGAAGTTCCGTTAATATTTCGGGGAAACATTCCATTTAAAAATGTACTCTTTCATCCAGAGTTTGGCTTTTATTGGTCTCAAGGGCTTCTGGTGAGTGCCAAATTAGACGATATGGATATTGATGAATACAGTTTTAGTGAATCTGGTTTTCTGAAGCCCGACAGTGGTTTGTACTTTGGATTGGGTTTTTCAAAGGAAGACATACTCGTGATGGGTCGATTATCTACAGGACTAAAAGATATCCACATAGAAGAAGAAAATGATTGGAATAATGCGGTCATTTCGCTTTCATTGAGGGTTCCTATCAAAAAATTAATAAAAAATAAATCATAAGAGATGAACAAATTACTAATATTAATTTTTTGTTTTTCGAGTTTGTTCTTAGTCGGCCAAGATATTGTTGTAGAAGTTGAGGCTGGCATTTCGAATTTTGCGAGTAAAGACCGTGAAAGTATTTTTGTTCCTTCTTTTGGGCTTGGGGCAAACTATGAAAAATCTATTTCAGAAAAATTTACTGCATCGCTTGGAGCAAAAATTAACCGGAAGGGATCAGCTACAGAAAGAAGTTTTGGTAGACATGCGGTCAATTTGTACTACATCGAAATACCCCTCTTATTTCGAGCGAATCTTCCTCTGGCAAAAGTAAGCATTCATCCAGAGTTTGGTATTTATTGGTCAAGGGCCCTGCTTGTTACCTCTTCTCGAGAAGGGATGAAAATTGAAGGTAAAAAACTGAATGAGACTGGTTTTAGTAAAGCAGATATTGGTATGTATTTTGGTTTTGGAGTGACAACAAATAATCTCATGATTATGCTTAGATTTTCTAATGGATTAAAAGACATCAATACGTTTGAAGATGTCGTCTGGAAAAACAAAATAGTTTCACTCTCCTTCAGAAGATCTCTTAAAAATTTCAAAAAAATAAATCATAAGCTATGAAACCAATCAACGATCAAGAAAGGAAAATCGCTTTCGCAAAATTCTTATTATCTGGGGTAGTTTTATTATCTATTTTTGGATATGGTATTTATTCCTATTCCTTTGTACACAAGGATATAAAAACCAACATCAGTAATGAAAATACGGAAATTGAAAGTCTAAAGAACTTCATAGATACAGCAGATAAGTTGGTGGAGTCTATAGATGCTTCTGAGTCCCTCGTCGATCAGAATAAGTACTCTGTTGAATTGAATCAATACATTGTAGGTCAGAAGAAAAATTACGTGAAATCGGCAACCTTGTTTAGCCGGATTGAAGATAATTACCGGACCCTATTACGATCCAAAGAGGAAGTCCAAAAAATCGGATTAGAATCTAAGAGTAATTGTGAAGAGGAATTAGCAGCATACAAGGAGCAGATAGATGATCTAGAGAAGAAAGTAGAAAAAATGGAGGACAACCAACAAGATGCTGGGAAGGATATTAAGAGTGTTCGCTCCAGCCTAGAGCGCATTGCTTCAGACTTAGCCAATCTCGGAGAAGATTTTTACAACAAGGACTGGTGTAAGATGATCGGCGGCGCTGGAAAAGCCAATTTAAAGACAGAGCTAAAAGATAAACTTACTACAAAGAAAAATGAGATCCTTAGCCAGGCTAGTGTACTTTAGTTTTTTGTAAATAGAGTATAATTGAACTCGGTTCTTAGAATATGAAATACTTCCATCATTCAGGACTAGGAATCATCTAATGAATGGATGGGCGGGAGGATTCGCTTGGATGGGGTTAATATTATTGAAATCTGCTTTTAGGGTAGAAAATACCTCCATCATTCAGAACTAGATTCATCGAATTAGACTAGTTTATCGAATGAATGGATGGTCGGGAGGATTCGCTTGGATGGAGTTATTATTATTGAACACTGCTTTTAGAGTGAGAAATTCCTCCATCATTAAGATCCTTGATATATCTGATGTATCTGATGGGTATGATTTTAGTTCTCTGAGTGATCCATTGAAAATAACTCTTCATTAATGTATCGATCTACCTGACCAATGGTGATTGAATCATTGCCTACAACAGATGTGCTATCCATCTTAAACACAAGATCCTCTCCTCAATACTCAATCTAAATTTCTCCATACACATAATAAAAAAAACCCTTCGCTTACTCATTTAAGTGGGTTGCCACCACCATTATCGCCTAACTTGGAAAATATTCATATATTAATACACTCTAATATATCATTATGAAAAGTTTAGCATTACCCATTGGTCTTTGTTGTCTAATAGCAGTAACATTCTATTGCTGCACTCAATCTCCCATAGATAAATCAAAAGAGGAGTATGAGAAGTTCAATAACTTCATCGAAGGGTACAGCCAGAGTCCCATGTCTAGGTGTGAGAACTTATATGTGGATCTCTCATTTGCTATAGAACCTAATTTAGCATTGCCTTCAGACCTATTTGAGATTACGCCAGATATAGGAGGGACTTATCAATTGTCTGGTTCGAGAAAGCGAATTTATCTTGTAAATGCAGATATAAAGCACAATGTAAGTTATAGTGTAAAGTTCAATATCGGTAAGCTCAAAGAAATGCCTGATGGGATGGGCTCTTTTACTTTCCCCCTTGAAGCAGAAAAACAAAGCTGGGATATCATACTTAGTCCACCAGTGAATAACTCTATGGAGTTTGTTACCTACACTGGGCAAGTAAAATTTGGAGTTTGTGAGCCTAAGCCAGAGGTATTAAATGCGAGTCTCAAAGCGCTACAGGACAATAAGGAGTTGCCGATTACTTGGAGCCACAAGAATACAGCTTCGGGTAACTCAGAATTTACCATTAGAAATATCAAGCGGGCGGATAAACTAGAGACCGTAGACCTGATCTTATCTATGGAAGCGCTTAACGTTTCTGATGAGGCTACACTACAGCTTGCTATTCCGTCTAAGTCAGACTTCTCCTTCCATTCCTCACGTATTCAGAATTCGTGGAACAAAAAATTAGAGTTAATCTTCACAGATCCATTGTTGAAAGATCAGAACCTTAGTGGCTTGGTAGAGGTAAAGGGCAGAACCATAGATCAGATAAAAATCATCGGTAATACCGTGGAGGTCTTTTTTAAGAACGAAAACTATGGTTATTTTGATTTAAAGATTAGACCGGGTATAAAGAACCTTGCTGGCTTCCCGCTCAAAGACAGTTACGAAAAAGAACTCTTCTATGCACCACCGACGCCATCCGTCAAGATAGCAGAGCGAGGTAATATTTTACCTCCAGGAGATGGTTGGGATCTGCCTGTATCTCTGGTTTCTGCCACTGGATTCAGATTAAGAATCCTGAAAGTCTATGACCAAAATGTGCATAGGCTTTATCAAGAAAATGCAAATCCTTACGTATCTCAGCAAGGACTAGAAAATATAGGGAGAATAGAACTAGACACAACTTTTTCTTTCGAGAAAGAGCATCCTTTCCATGAGAGCTATCATGCGATCGCTCTGGATAGACTTGTCGAAAAAGAAAAAGGAGCTCTGTATAAAATTATCCTCACCATCCCTAAAGAAAAGAATTCATACCCCTGTCAAGAATGGAGGGGCTCAGAAGGGAGAGACCTGGTGGACAGAACAGACTTTGATAGGCCATGGATGAGTATGGGCTATGATTATGAATACTACGAGGAGGACTATTATTACGGGAATCATAATGGCAACGAAGGACATAATTATTATGCAGAAGATTATAATAACAGTCAGGGTAGTCCGTGTGACAACTACTTCACTTTTCAAATTCAAGATGCACGTTTGCTTATGTGTACCGATATTGGAGTGGTCGCAAAGTCTGAAATGGATAAAGGCAGTTACTTCTTTTACCTTTCTCAGATCACCAGCGCTGCGCCGATCTCAAATGCCGAGGTGGAGCTATTTAATGTGCAGGGTAGACCCATAGCTAAAGGCTACTCAGACGGTAACGGTCTCGTCACCATCAGCACTAAAGATGCGATTCCGTTTATGGCTAAAGCCTCATACAATAATCAGTATACCTACCTGCCTTTGCAAGATGCCAAAGCGCTGTCGCTCAGTACCTTTCAGGTAGAAGGTAAAAATTGGATAGGGGCGCAGAAGGTTTTCTTTTATGGGGATAGAGATGTCTGGAGACCAGGGGATACTATCTATATGCAAAGTTTGGTGTTTAGTCCTGACAAAACCTTGCCTGCGGCACTCCCTGTCTCCTTGAAACTGTACGACCCTACCAATAGATTGGTCAAAGAATGGACGGTTAGTAATAATCAGAATGGCATTTATGATTGCCGGTTTTCTTCGGAGCTCAATGACCCTACAGGCAACTGGAGGATGGAGATGAAACTGGGAGGTAAGGCATATAAAACACCAGTGAGAATAGAAACCATCAGACCGAATAGATTAAAGATGCAAATGAACTTTGCTGATGAAAAGCTAATCAAAAAAGCGGCAAGTAAAGCGGCACCCATAACCGTAAAGTGGATGCATGGTCTAGAGGCTAAAGATCTCATGACAGAAGTAACGATGCTTCAACGCAGTTTGAAAAATCCTTTTGGAGCGGATTATCAGAACTATGTATTCGATGATATCAAAAAGCAATATGATAGAGACCGAGGAATGGTCATTTCTGGAGCGACGAATAACTCAGGTGTTCTTGATTTTTCTATTCCAACGGCAAAGGATGAGAGCTATCCTTCTATGATGCTTTTTAATTTCCAGCTGAGAGTCTTTGAGAAAGGCGGCGCTTTCAGTAACGATATGAAAGCCATCAAGTATTCTCCCTACACCCATTACATTGGCGCAAAGTTCCCAGGTGGAGACAACGGCTCAGAAATATATGTCAAAGACGACGAGGCCATTATGTTAGCGGCACTAAATGAAGATGGAAGACCAGAAAATAGATCGGTCACGGTAACGTTGACAGAGATAAATAATAACTGGTGGTATCAGTTTGGAAACAAAGGAAATTATGCTGCTCTTTCTAATTCTATAGGAAAGCAAGTGAATCAGTTTGATGTTACCGTAGGGAAGGAGGGCAAGTCGATTTCTTTTAAAAACTATGGACGATTGCTAGTACGCATCGAGGATAAGGAAAGTGGCCATAGTATAAGTCGTATAATTTATAGTTATGGTGATGGATGGAACGATAGTAATGAGGAAGTCAGCCAACTAGAAGTATTGCCCTTCCTCATAGAACAAACGGATTATGAAGTCGGCGATAATCTGCAGTTTGACTTGCCACCTATGGGAACTGGGAGATATCTGATTACGATAGAGACTGGTGGTAGAATTGTGCATAAGGAGGTGCGTAGAACTTCAGGCCAGCCTTCAGAGGTGTACATACCTATTACTTCAGAGATGGCACCTACCGCCTATGTGCATGTCCATCTGATTCAAGCTTGGAGTCAGCATGAGAATGACAGACCACTCCGGCTTTTTGGTGTCAAGCCTATTAAAGTTTATGATCCCAATACGATCTTACAACCTAAGATTAGAATGCCTGATGCTTTAAAAACGGATGAAACATTTGCCGTGAGCATAAATGAAGAACAGGGAAAAGCGATGTCTTATACCTTAGCTATCGTGGATGAAGGTCTACTGGATATTACACAATTTAAAACACCAGATCCTTGGTCCGCCTTTTTTGGAAAGGAAAGGCTGAATGTCAAGACCTGGGATATGTATAGAGAAATATTCCAGCGTTTCCTAGGAGAGTACACTTCTTTACTAGCTATAGGTGGTGATGGTGCCAATGCGATCAAGCCAACCGCTAAAGCAAGAAGATTCAAGCCAGTCGTAAAATTTGTAGGACCATTTACTTTGGGAGCGGGAGAAACAAAGACCCATGACTTTCAGATAACAAACTATGTCGGTTCTGTGAGAGCGATGGTTGTGGCGACGGATAGTAAGGCCATAGGGAGGCATGAGAAAACGGTACCTGTCAAAAAACCGTTGATGCTCTACGCAACATTGCCTAGGGTGCTAGGACCACAAGAAAAAATAAAAGTACCGGTGACGGTCTTCTCCATGGATGAGGGAATTAAAGAAGTAAAAGCCAAGATTATTACGGATGATAAAGTGAAAGTGATTGGCGAAGCAACTCAAACAGTTATGTTTGATAAAGAAGGAGAAAAAGATATTGCATTTGAGTTAGAGTCGATTGAAGGTACTGGTGTAGTGAAGGTCTCCGTAGAGGTTCAATCAGGAAAGCACTATTTTAAAGAAGATATAGAATTAGATCTGCGTCCTTCCTCAGCCTTTATTTCCAAAAGTTATCACAACCTGGTAGGAGCAGGACAAGCCAAGGATATTCCTTTCGATTTGATAGGTATGGCAGGGACGCAGTCAGCAGAGTTCAGTGTCAGTAAGGGACTCAATTTTTCTTTTGCACCTCAAGTGGACTGGTTGTCTAATTATCCACACGGTTGCTTAGAGCAAACAGTATCTAGCATCTTTCCACAGATTTATCTCTATCAGATGAACCTGCTAGACAATGGAGATCAGATGAAATACCGACAGCAATTTGCAGCGGCGATACAAAAGTTACGCTATCTGCAAAGACCAGATGGCGGATTCTCTTATTGGCCTGGCGGCAATACGGCGAATAGTTGGGGAACGAGTTATGCCTTTCAATTTTTGTTAGAAGCAAAAAAACTAGGCTATGAAGTGCCCGAAGATATGATCAAAAAATGCATCTCCTACCAATACAAATCAGCAGGAAATACCGTCATCAGTTCTAATAATAATACAAGAAGAAGTTCTGATTATTCCACCATAGGACAAGCTTATAAACTCTATACTTTGGCACAAGCTGGAAAACCTAATTTCTCAGCGATGAATCGTTTACGCTTGGTACCAAGCTTACACAATACAGCCAAATGGATACTGGCACATAGTTTTATAATACTAGGAGAAGATGACCTAGCGGATCTGATGATAAAATCTGCTTCAGATAAGACAGATGATTATCGAGAACAGGCAGGTACTTTCGGTAGTAGATTGAGAGATCAGGCAATGATAGCGAGGGTCCTCATAGACAAAGGAGATAAGGTCATGGCCAAGAGACTGATAGACGATATGGTACAAACTTTCAATGCGGATGAATTCAATAGGCTGTCTACTCAAGAGCGGGCCCAATCTTTAATTACCTTTGCAAAATTTGTCTCCTCACTGGGTTCAGTAGAGGATAGCATCACGTACGATCTTGCGCTATCTACAACCAAAGTAATGAAGGATCAATTGATAGGAACTCAGCCTGATAATTATGACTTGGACGCTACGGCATTACAAGAAAGCAAAGTGATCCTTACCAATAAGGGCAATGCAGAGCTCTACTCAACACTGGTCGTTAAGGGCCAGCCACTCAGAGATGAATCTGCAGCAGAGTCGCAGGATTTAAAGTTGAAGGTGGAATATTTTTCAGATGCTGGAAACACCATCGATCCCCAGAAAATAGCGAAAGGTTCGGATTTCATTATACAGTATACCGTTATACATGAAGGGAAACGAGACAACTATGAGAATATGGCGCTTACCGCCATCTTCCCTTCAGGCTGGGAAATTTTAAATCAGAGGATGGATGAGAATTCTACTTTCAATTCTGGTGACGTAGCCGATTATCAAGACATTAGAGATGACCGCATCTATCTTTATTTTGACATAGAGCGAGGGAAGCAAAAAGTTTTCCGTTTTAAAATGAATGCCACTTACGAAGGAAAATACTGGGCGCCACCCGCTTTTTGTGAAGCGATGTATGATGCAAGTATTAGAGCAAAAGAAAGAGGATACTGGGCGGAGGTAAGATAGAAGAATGAAGAAAAAAATTCTGAAATACAGCCTCTCCTTCACAGCACTCTTCCTGCTTATTTTGTGGTACTTATCAACTACGATAAACTTCGAAAAACGTTTTGCGTACATCTTGTATGCAGATGGAGAAATTATCAATGCTCAAGTTTCTGATGATCAACAATGGCGCATAAAGTGCGAGGATGAACTGCCAGAGAAACTAGCGACTTCCCTTAAGCTTTTCGAAGACCAGTATTTTAATTATCATCCCGGCATAAATCCCGTCTCCATTGTTAAAGCTATGAAAGCCAATATAAAGGCGAGAAAAATAATACGGGGAGGCAGTACGATTACAATGCAGTTGGCAAGAATACACGAAGGCAATCAAAGAAGAACTTATGTGCAAAAATGTAAAGAGATCTTTTTGGCCTTTGCACTGGAATTGAAATATTCTAAAAAGGAACTCTTGAAATTGTATGCTCAGTACGCACCTTATGGAGGCAACACCGTAGGCTACTGCGCAGCTGCTCAGCGCTATTATCACAAAGATGCAGCGCTACTTTCTTGGAGCGAAGCTGCAACACTAGCCATCCTACCCAATGCCCCATCTAAAATTTATCCTGGCAAGGCGCAAGAGCAACTCGTAAGAAAAAGAAATTTTTTATTGCAAAAATTATTAGCAAAGCAACTCATAGATTCTGTAAGCTGTAGACTGGCCATGCTAGAAGATCTTCCTCAGCAGAGTCATTCTTTCCATGCGCTAGCACCCCAACTCCTACAAGAACTCAAAAAAGAAACGACGGAACACTATAATTTTAATACGACGATAGATTATTCGCTTCAGAAGAATGCAATGCGCATCGTCCAATCCTACAGAGACCAATATGCCAATGAAGGAATAGATAATATGGCTGCCTTAGTTTTGAGAAATGAAGGAAGCGTGGCCGCCTATGTTGCCAATGTGTTTTGTGGCAAAGACTGTGCAGCTGAAGTAGATTTGCTGAAGGCGGCTCGCAGCCCAGGGAGTACACTGAAGCCATTCTTGTATGGTGTTGCTATGGATGTGGGTCTCCTTACGAGAACCAGTCTAATGAAGGATATTCCAATTTTCTATAATGGTTATACACCAAGAAATTTTGACATGAAACATAGAGGCGTGGTGGATGCAGAAAGGGCACTTACGCAGTCGCTTAATATTCCTGCGGTAGACCTATTAGCTGAGTACGGGACTGCAGCTTTTCTTACAGACCTACAAAAGATGCAATTCCATACCATTGATAAGTCGCCTGATCATTATGGTCTGACGCTGATCTTGGGTGGGAGTGAAGTGACATCAATAGAATTAGCGAAGTCGTATATGAACCTGTCCAGAGTAGCGCAAGGCAAGCCCGCCATCAGTATTAAACAGTTAGAGTTTCAAGAACAAGAAACGGTAGCCCATTTTCCATTGAGCCAAGGCGCTGCGTATAACATATTAGAAATGCTTAAAGGAGTCAACAGGCCACAAAGTGAACAAGGCTGGCAGTACTTTTCGGGAGTGAAAGAAGTTAGTTGGAAGACAGGTACGAGTTTTGGATTTAGAGATGCCTGGGCCGTAGGGACTACCGCGGATTATACAGTTTTGGTATGGGTAGGCAATGCGGATGGAGAAGGGAAGTCAAGCTTGTTAGGGGTTGCGAAAGCGGCCCCAGTAATGTTTGATATTTTTGATTTATTGCCAATGGATAAAACGCTTCCATTACCTAGACAAGCCTTGGAAGTGAAGTACGTCTGTGCCAGTTCTGGTCAGCTTCCAGGGGACGCTTGCGCAAATACAGTTCCCATACATCACCCCATTCATGCCAAGAACCCCGAAGTGTGTACCTATCACAAGTTTGTAACTTTAGATGAATCAGAAGCCTATCGGGTTTACCAACATTGTGATGAATCAGCCATCACGAAAGCTACTTTTGTCCTTGAACCACTGGTGGATAGTTATTATGAAAAGTTCAGCGGGCTTTCTCATCAGTTGCCACCTTTCCATCCCTCATGTTCGAGCATGGCCACAGACTTGAAGATTATATATCCATCTTCGAATGCAGAAATATTATTGCCTAAAGACATAGATGATAGAAAGCAATCTTTAGTAGGCAAAGCATTGGCCGGAGCGGAAGCAGATTCTTTGTTTTGGTTTGTGGATCATGAGCTGATTTCTATTACTTCCCAAGAACATAAAGTAGCATTGGATTTAGAAGTAGGAGAGCATGTGCTTACTGTCGTGGCTTCATCGGGAGGGGAGGACAGTCATCGGTTTTGGGTGGTGAAGTAAGGATCAAAGAGAGTTTTTCTGGAAATTGCGAATTTGTTAGATCGAACGGATAATTTTTTCTAGGGAAGAAATCAAAGTTAGTTTACAATTGTCTTTTTTCTTCTGAACGTTTTCACAAATCTAGCTAAGTATTGCAGACAAAACCCACACATTCTCACCATAAAAACCATCATTCCCAAACAGACCACCTCCAGAGAACCCAAACATTCATAATCCGAATATCAAATCCGCTCCCCAGAACCCACACTTTCTCACCATAAATCCATCAATCCTAAACACACCACCTCCAAAGAACCCAAACATTCACTTCCCGAACATCAAACGGGCTCCAGAGGAGCCAAACATGCGTAGCCCAGAGCCTCAGCTCTGGGTAAAAGAATAAGGAGAAATCTATTTGGCGGAATTTTTGACCAAAAATTATGACAAATTATAATGTCCGATACCCACCCATCCCTACATCGTAGAACCGACTAACCACCCAGATCATTCATCAGATAATCCAATCCTCACCTCTCGATAGACCCGCTCCCCAGAACCCACACATTCTCACCTTAAAACCATCAATCCCAGACAGACCACCTCCAAAGAATCCAAACATTCATAACCCGAACATCAAAAAGGCTCCAAAGGAGCCAAACATGCGTAGCCCAGATCCTCAGCTCTGGGTAAAAGAAAAAGGAGAAATCAATTTGGCGGAATTTTTGACCAAAAATTATGACAAATTATAATGTCTGATACCACCCCATACCTACATCGGAGAACCGACTAACCACCCAGATCATTCATCAGATAATCCAATCCTCAACTTTCGAAAGATCCGCTCCCCAAAACCCACACATTCTCACCATAAAAACCATCATTCCCAAACAGACCACCTCCAGAGAACCCAAACATTCATAACCCGAACATCAAAAAGGCTCCAGAGGAGCTATACATTCACAATATTATATCAATAACGATGAAGGATTTAAAAAAGAAGCAGAACTACCTTACCACCACCATCTTTTCAGAAAGTATAGGGATCCCACGATTCACGATGACCATGGCATAGGTTCCAGAGGGTAACTGATAGCTTCTATTCCATTCCTTTGTGTGAGAGGCACTGCAATATTTTATGAGTTGGCCCGTCATATCAAAAATACGCATGCTGTAATCTTCGCTTGCATTTAACTCTTTCACAGAAATATATAAGCTACCCTGAGATGAATTATGCCATTGAATATTTAATTCATTCTTATCAGCCAAAACAGGGGAGGAAACGACCCCTGGATATAAATAGTTATCCAAAAAGGATGTGGGAAGAGAAGTTTCAGGGCCGTCAATAAGTTGTGAAACCTTAGTCCTTAAGCGATCTTTGTCATCATAAGTGTATAGAATTATGGTCGAACCGACTCCAGCTGTATAATTATTTTTCTCAGTTCTATTTAACTTCCTAGAAGGAGTATATTCCTTGGTTAATTTTTCAAGTAATACATTACCAGGGAACGTATATCTTCGTCTTTCTATCTCTGCCCCATCTGAATCATACTCGTAAGAATAAGAATCTTTTACAGAACTATTATTATAAATAATCGTACTATCTATTAAATTTTCAGAATTATATATATATCTAAATATTCTTTTATAACCATATTTCCATATGTTTTCATCATTATCTCCGCTTAGAAGAATAGACCTACCATAATTTCCAAACTCATCATATCTAGAATATTCAGAACCATGATATTAATCCCATGTTAAATCCATAGAGTTATATCGATAAGAATATTGGCCTATTCTATTATTTTGCTCATCATAGGTATAATCGATTTTTAAACGAGGGTTGAGTATCAGGTTACTATCTGGGTATTCAAAGTATCGCTCTAAAATATCTCCGTGAGAATTATAAGTATTCCTATTTAGATTATACAATGATCTTCCAGATACTGAATCTAATTTATATTGATAAAGCTTCACCTCACTTTCAGATGTATATTCATATTCAGTTGTATAGATATGTTTCCATTCATCATTAATAAAACGGAAATGTTGCATAGAGTCTATTTCAGAATTCTGCCCCATACAGCTGATTGAAATGAAAACAATGGATACCACATTAAATATAACCTTCCTCATAAACATAGATATATTCTTAATATAAGATATTTTTCACACTTAGTTCAAATTCATACATCCAAAGTGCTTTTTTGCAAATTGGTATACGGAACTGGAATCAATATAGCGTTCTCATAAACACTATATCGATTGAATAGCATACTTCTAATAGAGTAATTACTCCCAACGAAGGCTGAAACCATGTAACTCACATCCATCGCAAAAATCAAGGTTTCAAACGTTTAAGATATGTTTATTCAGGTAAATACTTCTCGGGAATCTTATGCTCCTCACTTTCACTATCCCAGCTTATGTTTAGAATATACCATCTGTCACCATCATTCATCAATTGAATGCTATTGATTCCGCGAATAAATGGTTCCTTGTCCGCGCTTGATTTAAAAGCCTGGTAGGTGGAAAATACTTGGGTAATTGAACCAAAACTCTCTGTGACTCGAAATATTTCTTCCTCGATAAATCCATTGTCCACCAGATACTCCCCAGACATCTTCACATAATCATCTGCACTTAAATAGCGGGCATCAATATTCCCTTCCTTGTTTTTTCCTAAGGGTATGAGCTTGGCATCTTCGTGAAATAGAAATCGGAAAAGCTCCCAATCTCTTTCAACACCCTTATCTCCCGAGATGACCGCGTATAAGGTTTCAATGGTAGCGTCGAGCGTTTGAACTTTATTGGAATAGTCTTTGGCTTGACCTAGAAGTGATTGAGAAATGAGAAGAAATAAAACTATTCTCATGGTCTATTAATTTTAGTTTTAATGGCATTACCTCCTGCGGTGATGCTCGATGCACCATGCACGCTGATGGTAGATTTGATAAAGTCTTCTTCTTTGGCTTTAAAAATATTGTCAACATATTTTTGTGGATTCCGATCGATGTATGGAAACCAAGTGCTATGAATTTGAACCATCATGCGATGACCTTTCTTGAAGGTGTGTAGGATGTCTTGCAACGGCACCTTCACCCAAGTTGGCTCACCAGAAACGAAAGGCTGCGGAATAACATAACTTTCTCTGAATCGTCCTCTGAAAGTTTCATGTCTTACCAGTTGTTGATAACCTCCCATAATTATATTATCAGGGTTATGTTCATACTGGGGATGATCTGCTGGATAAACATCGATGAGCTTTACAATAAAATCTGCATCTGATCCAGTCATAGAAACTAAAAGCTCTGCTAGAATCTCACCTGCAATGGTGATATCCTCTTCTAGGATATCGGTCTTAAAAGTTATAACATCCGGTCTATAAGCTGCATGCCTTTGATCATCCGTTATAAATTTTCTGGGCGTAAAAGTCAATCCCTCAGTTACAGAGCGATATGGAACTGGTCTACTCGGGTCACTGGTATATTCAAAGGTTATTTTCTCTGGACCTTTCTCATTCACTAGCAAATTTCCTCCGTCGCCAAAACCTAAAGTAACAGGTGGGATTTCTGCTGGTGGCCATTGATTAAATTCTTTCCATTCTTTGGTTCCTGTATCAAAACATAAGGCTTCTGGTAATTCAGCCTTGACGGTACCTTTCAGGTGTTCTTGGAAAAAAGGTAACTCCACTTTCTGTTGGTAAAAGGCAGAAATGCCATCACCGTAGTAGATATGATTTACAATTTGCTGCTCACTATTTCTGGCCCAGTCCCCATGTGTCCATGGTCCCATAACTATTGTATTTTTTGCCTTGGGATTATTTTCTTCGATGGTTTTATAAATGTTTAAGGGACCATATAAATCTTCAGCATCATACCAGCCGCCGACCGTCATAACTGCATGATCAATTCCTCTAAGGTGGGGTAGTATTGATCGGTCCTGCCAAAATTCATCGTAGTTGGGATGTTCCACAATCTGCTCCCAAAAGAAGTTGTCAAAATGAAATGAGTCAGTAATGTTGGAAAGGGGCCCTTGATCTAAATACCATTGATAGGCATCAGGAACTGTCTGGCTAAAGAACCTCGAAATTTCTTCTCCGTACCAAGCATTTCTTGTCAAACTATCTTTCTGATATCCGAAAACGGCGAAAGCAGGAGTATACGATTGCAGATAAGCTCCATGATGATGAAAATCATCGAAGAAAAAATCAGCGATGGGTGCTTGCGGAGAGGAAGCGACCAAAGCAGGATGGGCATCGGGTAGGGCAGCAGCGGTATAAAAACCTGGATACGAAATTCCAAACTGCCCAGCTTTCCCATTATTGTTGGGAATGTTATTGATGAGCCATTCCACCGTATCATAGGTGTCCGAGCTTTCATCGACCTCTTTCTTTTTGCGTTTCTTATTGCCTTCAATGTTGGGACGCATGTTGTCAAAAGTCCCTTCAGACATATATCGCCCTCTCACATCTTGGAACACGATGATGTATCCATCTTCTACGAGTGACATACTCGGTTGGCGACCCAGTTGGAAGTCGAGATTATTGGACGCGTTATAGCAGGTCCTGTTCATTAAGAATGGGAACTTTTTTGTCTTGTCTTTTGGGCTGTATATTATGGTATAGAGTTTAGCTCCATCACGCATAGGAATAAAGTGCTCGCTGAAATCATAATGACTTGCCACGTAACTAGAGTCTGAGTTTTGTGCTCCTAAGATGAATGGTAGAAATAAGGCAATAAGTATGGTTCGAATAGGCATGAATATAGTTTTAGCTATACCAAAATACAAATTCAATGATTGAGAATGGTAAATTATCTACAATTATGACTGCTAATATTTGTCTTGAACAGCCGACTCCTTAGGATTAATATCATCGTCTTTCAAATTGTAATCAATTTATATGGGGCACAATAAATATCTGAGGGAATGATAATCTTTAGATTTAAAAAAATTCCTTTTGGCCTAAGGGCGCAAAAGGAATTTCTGGTCGATCATAACCTTCTAGGCTAAAATCTGTTTTATTTTTAGTTTCGATTAATTTTTCGACTCGTCAACCTTGGTATCTTTAAGGTTAACTCCACCTCCACCATTGTCACATCCATCAATAAAGACCTCTAAATCCACATCTAAGTTGGTTTCAAAACCAGAAATTAAGGTGATTGAATCTACGGCATCATAGTCAACTCTAGACCCGTCCCTAAGAATTTGCGAAGAAGTTATAAAGTCTAAAGCTTCAAAATCTTCGACTCCTATGACCATGCCTGTAAGCATCGCCGCCGTAAGACATGGATTAACTATAGCACCTTCTATAATGGTCATACACCATTCATCTAAGGTTCCACCATCTGAAGGATGATTGTCGTCAATTGTTAAGGTCCAAACACCGGACTGATTTAAACCGTCAAAGGCAGTTAACGGACTACTCGGTTGGTAAGTACCAGAAACTGCTGGGTTATTATCGCATACACCGACTACCGAACCGTTTGAGGATTCGTCATCAAGTGTACAATCAATATCGTTCCCTGAACAATTAGAGCTTGGGATCAAAACCACCGATGTTCCTAAATGCTCAAGCGTGATTGTCAAATCTCCGATGAAGCTGTGGTCAATTAGTAAGTCAACATTTAAATCTATAACCGAAGCAGAGGTAGGAACATTTATTGTTGAAGTTACCATACCATTATTAACTATAGTTGTGTTATTGGGTTGACAATAAATGGTACAATTAGAGATGGTAACATCTACTGTCTGGGTAATGTTATCCGTTCCAAAAGCATTGGTCACAGTAAGTGTTGTTGAAACCGTTCCAGCAGTTCCAGAACTAAAGCACAGGGTTGGATTAGCTATCGTGGATAATGCACTGCTCAATATTAAATCACCGGAAGTAACAGAAAAGGACCATAAATAGGAAATAGGAGAACCTGAACTGGTGCTCGCATAATTGATACATTCGGTAATGCTACAAAAATCTAAAATGGTTCCATCCGTTGGTGTAAATGAGGCTACCGGTGGGGCAGAGGTACATTCTCCTTGACAAGAACTATAAGTATTCGTTCCATTGGTCCAGTCATTGTAACAAGACATGGCATTGGTTTCCCATGCCGATTGTGGAGCAATAATAAGATTCATGATCGTGGTCTGATCTGCACTAAAATTACTCATGCAAGAATCATCAACATAATCCATAAAGTTGAAGGAAAAATCATTTCCAACAGAGCTTGTACAAGTGGATGTATTCATGACTGGACAACCAAAGTTTGGGGAAGACTGTGGTGGGGTATCGGCATAGGTATCACTGAACGTATGCTGTAATCCAAAGTAATGTCCAAGTTCATGTGTTAAGGTAGCTCCGTTGTCATAGGTATTGTTTCCACCTATGGTTGCTCCAGAAGAACAGCCATTAAAACCTTCAGCACCAAATGCTGTGTAAACCACATAGACACCATTTCCGTTCGGATTGGCGCCTCCATTTAAAGGAGCGACTCCTAAAACACCATTGCCTACACCTGCTGTTCCAGTACTACTTACAAATACATTAAGGTAATCGTCCCAAGTAGATCCGGGAACGGATGGCCAAGTATAGTCTCCCACGGTTATGGCAAAGCCACCAATGTTATCTTCACCAGCTGGTAAATTTTGATCAGCCAAGCAGAATTGGATACATACCCCGTCTTCCGGCATAACATCTCCTCCGTTTGGATCTGAAAAATAGCCAGGACAATCACTTAACCAATTACACCAAGCACTCACACTTGCATTGCAAGAGGAGAAGTCTAAATTTAATTGAGCAATCTGTTCTTCAGCGGCATCAATCAAACAAGCAGTATTTGCTGTGGTAATTGGTGCTCCATAATGTACCGCAACAGGTACGATGATCGGTGTACTACATGGTACAACAGATTTATTTAAATAAACTTCGTTTTTTTCTTTTTGAAGATCGTAGAATTTTTTAGCAAAAGTAGGATCTTGAAGCAACTGTTCCATGTAGGCGTCAGTTCCGCATCTTACATGATCTTCTCCTTTATCTTTTATTTGTGCTTGCGCAAATACTGAGGTAAATAGCAAGATAGCTAGCGCTAAGTATTTAAGGTTGTAGTATGGCATCAATTTAATTTCCTTGTGAGTGTATGTCTAATTGGTTTCGACTACTTAATCGAAGACCTAAATTAAATGAAATATGCGATATTCTCACATTAATACCCATCGTTTTGAAGCAATATTCGTCCATTCTGCGTATTAATTAGGACTTCAGCGCCTATTGGTAGGGTCATTTGATGTCGGATGTGCCCAAAGGAGAATCCGTAGGCGCATGGAATGCCCAGCGGCTTTAATCGATCCGTTAAGACTTCCTTGAGTGTTTGGGTTCCTTCCCTTTCTGGGGTACAATCCTCAAATACACCGAATAGAATTCCCTGAACACCATCGAAGAAGCCTGCCGACAGTAATTGTGTCAGCATTCGATCTATCCGATAACAATGCTCGCCGATATCCTCAATAAATACAATTTTACCCCTGGTATTTAAAGCATGAGCCGTTCCTAGAAGTGAAACAATTAAAGATAAATTACCGCCAACCAATCGACCTTCACCAGTTCCTTCTATGATTGGATAATAGCGAAAGGCTTCATCCTTGTTTTGTTGATTCTCTATAGATGGTCGTAGTTCATACTGCTCTTTTAAACCCCAAATGGGCGCAAGTTGATCTATGGTGTACTTCGAAAAAGTCGAGCTGGCAACCGGTGCATGAAAACAGGGACTGTTTGTTTTTTCATGTATGGTGTTGAGCAAGGCCGTAATGTCGCTATATCCTAGTAGAGGTTTAGGATTGCTGCGGATCAGTTCAAAATCTATTTGGTCCAATAGTCGGGTAGCTCCATAACCTCCACGGACACACCAAATGGCATCAATTTTCTTATCCGCATACATGGCATGCAATTGATCGACCCGATGCTGGTCTGATCCGCCAAGATAACCTTGGGTTTCTAGAATCTTCGGATCATAAAAAACTTGTAGACCAATGGATTCCATATTTTTTACTGCCTTCTGTAATCGAGTCTCATCAATTTTAGAAGCCGGTGCAATGAGACCGACTCGATCTCCAACTTTAAGTTTTTTGGAGGTCTTAAAGCTCTTAGGGGAAGGAAGCGCAGTTGCTGCAATGAGGGTCTTATGGAAATCTCTCCTTTTCATGGATTTCTTTTAAACCCCGAACTGCACTAAATGATGATCTATATGCTTAGAAAACATGGTGTTCCATTCAGCGGAGGTAATTTTGCCAAAACTTGCAGATTCTTTTCCTTCAAAATGACTTGCTCCAATTTTTTGAGCCCTTTCTATATAATCAATCAATCGTTTTTTCTCGACCTCAAAGTCTCGTTCATCATCGACGATAAAATAAGGGGCAGTTTGTCCATTTTTAGAATACGGCTTATTACCTATCACAGTACTTTTTACAAATAAGTTCATAATGATTTTACCAAAAAAACCTGGTCTGTCAACCTTCCGTTCGTCAAAAGCAATTTCATAGGCAATGCAATTATGCGCCAACATTTGTGCGACGTTCATTTTCCCCCATTCAGGAGTTGTGTTGGCATTCAATTGGTTAATCCTCTCAATCGTCTCATTCATCCCTTTCTCTTCGAATAAATTTTTCATGTCTGGTTTTTTTGAAGTGAATTTATGTAATCTATCTAAAATTCTTTTTGATCTTTCTAGAAGTAACCTTTGCTTTTCCTTTTTTACCTCCTATTTTTTTTCCATTATCCTTTTGCGACCCCGATTTCTTTCTATCTTTTTTGTCCTTGTGATTTTTACCCTGGTACTTTTGTTTAGGTTTATTTGAAACTGTAGGACCCTCTTTTTTACGATCTTTTTTCTTCCCACTTTTTGTGCTGCGACCCTCGCTTTGATTCGTCTTTTTCTCTTGAAGATATTCCTCCTGACTGAAGTCTTCAATATGGATCTCTTCTTGTGAAAGATTACTCGAGTCTTTAACCATTCTTTGTAACTCTGAAACTTCCTTTCTTTGAAGTCTTCTCCATTTTCCCACCGGTAGCTTCCCCAGTTTTACATTCATTATTCTGACCCGTTTTAATTCAGTAACCTCATAACCAAGGTATTCGCACATACGTCGAATCTGTCGATTGAGACCCTGAACCAGCACGATTTTAAAAGTTACTTTGTTTAACTTTTTAACCTTACACTTTTTGGTGACCGTATCTAAAATAGGTACACCTGCAGCCATCTGTTTTATGAAGGAATGGTTCATAGGTGCATTAACCTTCACGATATATTCTTTATCATGTTGATTTCCCGCACGCAGAATCTTGTTAACGATCTCCCCATCATTGGTCAGGAATATTAAACCTTCTGAATCTTTATCTAGTCGACCTATTGGAAATAGACGCTCCTTGTGTCCAATGTAATCTATAATATTGTCGCGCTCCCTTGAGTCCGTAGTACACACAATGCCGATCGGCTTATTGAAAGCGATGTATACAGTCTTCGGCTTATGCTTTAGATTTTTACCATCTAGTGTAACCTTGTCGCCGGGGAGCACTCGATTTCCTCCAACGGCAAGAACACCATTAATTTTTACGCGTCCTTTTTTAATCATTTCATCAGCCTCTCGACGCGAACAAATACCAGTGCCACTGATGTATTTATTTAGACTCTCGGACTTGTCATTATCTTTACGGATCATTTGGCTTATTTCTTTGTAATCCCAAGTTCGTTAGATTCCATTTTGATGGGAGTAATTCTAAAAATGGCCTTGTAGTAGTTATTGAAAAGATGGGTTGATTTACTGGCATAATTTTCAAGTCCCTTTAGGTGATCTAAAGCAAGGTAGGTAAAGTCATTGGTTTGATTAAGATCCTCAATGCTCTTCTTCTTTGTTTGGATTTTTTCCAGCTCTTTTGCATAGAATATTTTAAGCTGATCTAGGTCACTGAAATTCTGCCTTTCGGCAAATGGAGAAGTATCGTAAAATAGTTTAATTTTTGTCTTCGGACAAATAGGTTCGCTCAAAGTTCGTTCGTATCTCACGAGCATTTCACTGCCGGGATAAAGCTTCATTTCTTCATAACCATTCCCAAGGGTCAAATATGATTTCTCAACGTCACCAGTTTCGTTTAATGACATAATGGGTGCATCAAAAACGATTCTTTCTTCCCAGGAACAATCATTTGCCGTCAAGCTAATCTGAAATACATCACGAGGGAAACCTATGGTCTGAAATCTAAATTTATTTTTATAGCCATTTTTTCTGGCCGTACGAAAAAGCAGGATCGTATCGCTAGAATTATTCTTATACTTTACCTCAAAAACTAACTGACTCTTGTCAGAACTACCGAGCTGAGCAGAAACTATTTCCATAGTTACTTGTGGGTCTTGGAGCTGTGCAAGAAGACTGATAGGGAGCAGTAAGAGGATTAATAATTTATACATTCTTCTTTTTTCTTTTCGGTTCTTTTGGTTGGGTTTCATCGAGAAGAATCGCTTCTAGAATAATCTCATGCAAGCCATTTAATAGAGGCGTAGTTAGTTTTTTAATTTCAACGCTACAGATCTGTTTCCGATCTCTTTGTTCTAATATTAAATCACTATTGGAAAGGTAGATGCCACGCATAAATGCAAAATCAATGCCACCTCCCTTTATGGGGTTTAAATAGCAGACCCTGCCGTTCAAATAGTAAAAAGGAATGCGATAAGCGATTTTGGGTCGCAGCCCATATTCATTTACCAATAGTTGGTGTAAATGATTGGATATTTCCTTTTGGTTATCCGGTAATAATTCTATGAAATGATCTACCGTTGACATTGTACTGCCAAGATAATCAATGATGGGCAAATTTATTCAGTAGGCCCTGATAAAAGCTGATTCAGCAGCGTATTGAGTTCGGTTGAGTTGATGAGGGTGAGCATATGTGAAGCATCTTCTATCACAAGGTCATAATCAACATTTTTAATAGGAATGGTTTTATCCTTAGAACCATGGATGTGAATGATAGGAGCCTCGTTCTCAACACGGTCCCATTCCAGAATCATGGCGATGGTCCTCTTGAGGAAAGTAGGATCTAAATCATCCAACATAGCTACAAAAGTTTCCTTCTCGTATTTTCGATCAGACTCAACGATGGGCTGCAGGACTCGAGCACCAAATTTAGAAATCCTAGCCCCGACCAATTTATAGATGGGGAATTTTTTCTGAAAATTATATCGCCACGGCAATTCCATGCTGTTTTTGGCACTTGAAATTATAATTGTCTTTTGTGGATTTAAAAAATCAGAAATCTCTGTCGCAAGCATTCCACCGAGAGAAGTACCTATAAGGATAAACTCAGTGGTCGTATCAATCTGTTGTGCCAGTAATTCTGCATAAGCCTTCATATCCATTCCCTTATCAGGTACAGAATATTCAATGACCTTCGCATTATAATTTCCTTCAATATGTAAATTCTTGAAAAGCCGTCCGTCTGCACCTTGACCAGGCAGTAGATAGATATTGACAGAATCCTGTGCTTGCACACCAATCCCAGAAAAAATCATCAATAAAATGCTATGAAGAATGAACGATTTCATAATGAATAAAAGAGCTTGTTTATTTATACATTACATGTTAACTAGAGGAACTACTGTAGCTCTATACCATATATAAGTTAAATATATAGAAAGTGTGATTCGCTTGCTTGTGTTTTTTGAGACTAAAACGCAACATGTAATCTAAGCATACGATGCTTCTTGACTTATTTGGTAATATTCCTAACAGAAGAGTAGGTCGTACATTTGCGAAAGCGGATTATTTCTTTTTACTCCATTTAGAAGGTTTACCAGACTTTTTACCCTTGCCTTTTCGATCGTCTCTATCTTTCTTCTTGAAGCTGCCTTTCCCACCACCACTTTTTCCACCTTTACGACCTCCGCCGCCACCTTTGCGACCTCGTCCGTAATCTTTTCTTCCCCTGCGGTCTCCTCTTCCTCCGCGATCTCTATCACCTCTAGAATCTCTTTCTTGATTGATATCTTTGGTAGAATCTCCTTGCACTGCAGCAAGTTCGGAAGCAATCAATTTTTTAATCAATTGTTCCTTGCTAAGGTCTTCAAAAATTTCGTTGACCTTCTTGATAATCTTTGGTTCAATCGGATGATCAAATTGAACATCTAATATCTGCTTTGACCAATTCTCAATTCTTATCTGTTGAACGTCGGTAGCTTTTGGAACTTGAAGGGTTCTGAAATTTATGTTCAGTGCTCTTTCTAGTCTCTTGATTTTATGCATATCTCTACTGCTTATGAATGCAATAGATTTTCCTTTCTTTCCAGCCCTAGCGGTCCGACCTGATCGGTGGGTGTAATAGGCATCATCATCTGGCAAAAGGAAATGGAAAACATGGGTAAGGTCGCTTACATCAATTCCTCTAGCCGCAACATCTGTAGCCACTAAAACTTGAAGGTCATTTTCTCTAAAACGACCCATGACTCTATCTCTTTGCTTTTGAGATAAATCTCCATGGAGCGCATCTGCTTTGTATTTCTTTTTAAGCAAAATTTCAGCAAGCTCTTGAGTGTCTCTTTTCGTACGACAGAAAACCACACTCCGCATACTAGGAGTAACATTAATAAAACGCATTAAAGCTTCCGGCTTATCTGAGCGCTTAACGATGGTATATAAATGTTCAATATCTACATTTACCTTATTCTTAACATCGATTCTGACTTCGACGGGATCATCCATGTATTCATTGACGATGGTTCTTACGCCTCTAGGCATGGTTGCAGAAAAAAGCCAAGTTAATTTATCATCTGGGGTATAGCTTAATATTTTATTGATGTCTTCAATAAAACCCATGTTCAACATCTCGTCCGCCTCATCCAAAACAACGTACTCTACATTTTCCAATTTTACCGCCTTTCTCTTCAATAGGTCGATTAAACGGCCTGGGGTTGCGATGATAATCTGCGGAACTTTTTTTAAGGCGGAAATTTGCTTATGGATCGGTTCGCCTCCATAAACAGGAAGTACTTTTAAGTGAGGAATATTGCCAGCAAATATTTTTAATTGTTTGGCAATTTGTTGACCTAACTCTCTGGTAGGCGCCAATACCAATGCTTGTGTGCATCGTGAATTAGTGTCGATGCGATCTATTAAAGGAAGGCCAAAGGCAGCAGTCTTACCTGTACCGGTCTGTGCCAGTCCAATAAAATCTTTTTGACCACTTAACAACTGTGGAATGGCCTCAGCCTGTATGTCGGTAGGCTTTTCGAAACCCAATTCTACTAGAACCTCTAATATCGATTCAGAAAGACCTAATTGATTAAATTTGATACCCAACCCTGTAGTTATTTATTGTGAGAAAAGCTGCGAAGGTATGATATTATTTGAGCTAATGTTTAATTAAGGCCCTTAGATGTTGATCTAAGAGTATAGTCTTGGTGATAAAGCATCATCTGTCGGCAGTTTTCTTCCTAATTGACTCAATTCTCTGCTATTTCTCGAAAACTCCCTCATGCTTTATTGCCTGCTCCACATGAGCTAAATGATGCCTACAATGCCAACCATAGAGGGCTAGATTCTGATCTAGGCGGATGGTCCGATTCATCCCCGGATGGTAAAACGTTTTTTCCCAATCTTTATCTTCCAAATTATTCAGTAAAATAGACCATCGTTTATGGAGTGAATCTATAAGATCTAGAGAAACTCCCATGTCAGTTTTCGTGGTATCCGCCAGCTCTGCCCATGCCCCTTCATTGTAAGCTTTAATGGTAGGATTGTCCTCCGTTAATGCCCATTTAAATCGAGTCATTGCATTCATATGACTGTCCGCACAATGATGGACAACTTGCTGAATGGTCCATCCATCTGGTCGGTATTTCCATTGTCGCTGTTCTGCAGTTAAGTCCGTCAAGACTCCATAAATAAGGGAAGGAAATTCTTCTATGCTTGCAATATTTCCTAATCGGTCAGTAGGTGTTAATTGATCTGGGAAATTGAATTTTCCAGTTGGATATCTTAGTTTTTCCAGGTCCATAAATTTATATAAAATCCAATAGATGGATTATGAATAATAAATATAACAAACTTTAATGCTGGTTCTTCCCAGAACCTAAAACATCTTCTAAGCGGGGGAGGGAAATAATAAATTTAGAACCACCGATTTCTTTATCTGTCGTTACTGAAATTTCTCCCATTTGATCATCAACAATTTTCTTACAGATGGACAATCCTAGTCCAGTACCTTCATAGTTCTGCTGCGTATGTAGTCGCTCGAATGGTTTGAAAATGGTATCATGAGATTCTTCTGGAATCCCGATGCCATTATCACTAAATGTCAATTGATGTTTATCGCCTTCAGTGTGGGCCTCAATTTTGATGTACGGGAGTTGTGATTGATTGTACTTAATCCCATTTTCAATTAAATTTTGAACTAGCAAAGAAAGATTGAGCTTGTTGCCATAGACCCTCGGCAGCTCGGCAGAATCAATCGTGACTTTTTTATTCTTCAACAATACAGCATGAGAATTTTTAAATTCTTCAACCAAGAAATTAAAGTCAACGATCTCTTTCTCACATTGTGCTTTATCTACTTTGGAAAAACCGAGAATTTGCTCAACCAAGGTGCTCATGCGCTTGGAGGAAGTTTCAATTTGATGAAGGTATTCTAGATTTTTTTCAGCCTTTTTAGGATCATTGATAAACCTTTTGAGTAGACCACTGAAGCTACTGATATTTCTAAGCGGCTGTTTCAAATCATGTGAAGTCACATATGCGAAGCGCTCCAATTCTCCATTTTTCTGTTGCAGACTTTCTAAGAGTTTCATCTGTCTAGAGATCAACTCTTTTATTAAAGAGAAATACCTATAAGTTACAATCATGACCATGTAGAACGCAAAAAGGACAATCATAAGATTGTCAAGATCACTTACATCATTTATGGCTGATAGATTGAATTTTGTAATGTATCCTTGAATACCTATGTACACCGCAAAAATAAATACGCCATAGAAGAGCCTAATTCTTACCGAACTTATTAAAATGTTGCTTAGGAGAAACGTTGTTAGGTATAAAGTTTCTACCCGTAATAAATTGGCATGAGTAAATTGCTCAATGGCAATGGCAATTAAACAAGCGGATAATTGAAAGTAGACAGCAGCATTATAGCTTATTCTATCCCTGATGAAAAAGAAGCCAACCATCACGCAGAAGATGGAAAATGTCAATAAAAAATCCTGACTAGCGATCATAGAATCTTTAATCAGAAATAATGCTAGGTAAGCATTTATCATCAGTTGGATCTGATTGATTAGGATGCTATTTGTTTTTTCAAATACATCATAGTGGTCTTTCAACCCTATATTACAGATTTTATGAATGACTTGGATAAAGCGATTCATAAGCACAATATTTCTATTCTTATACTACATGCTGGCATGCCTGATTGAATTTGTTCAATAAAAGGTAAACTGGGAGATACGCTATTTAGATAGCGGTCGCCATAGGTAGGTAAGAATCTAATGGTTAAGAATATATATTCAATAATCATGCAAAGTCACATAATATGCAAGTCAAAATGTAAAGCTTTCGTTAAAATGAAAAATGGCTTACATTTTATAAATAGATTCTGGGACGAACGACTATTTTTCGGATTACTAAGTTTTTCGGTCTATTAAGAATTGCTTCATGTGGGTAAGACACTCATTGTATTTTTTTAGCTTAAGATCGGCGGTATGCCGATAGGATCCTAAGCTATTTAGGAATATTCGATCTTCATAAACTTCTCTTGCTACAGGGGCTGGATTACTCATGTTTAGGTGCTTCATAACATATGGGTTGTAGGATTTAATATAGGAATCCAAACTTACTTTATCCATGGCTTCAACCCATTTATAGAATTCATTCAGGGCAATAATTTCCGATTTTTCATCGAAGTCTTTAAGGTATCTAATGTCCCCAGATTTAATAAGATTGTTGTAAGCATTTTTCTTGATGTAACATTGGCCTAGGTTTAAAAGCTCCATGCACTTAGTATTAATGGCTTGCAGATCTTCTTTGGCATATATAAATCCAATCAGACTGTCTACACGTTTTAGATTAAACATTGAATAGTCCTTGGCTTGAGTCATAATCTTAACATTAAATTCTGTCTCATCCAGTATTGCATTCCGATGCTCGTCAATTAGATCTTATTGCTGATTGGAATTGTGGCACTTTTCGAGTTGAAAGGCAAGTAATATACCTATAACTATGACCAGAAACTCAAGTGCATGATTCAACCAATCAATTTTTCTCTTCATATTTTAAAAATAGTGATCTATATTGAAATAGTGAAAACTTTCTAATAAACACAGTGTTTCTTACCTTAGGTCACATATTCAGATATGCTTGCGCAAATGTTAATTTCTTCTATTGAGAAGGTGAACAAGAATAAAAATTTTGAGTAAATACATAGACATATTTATAAATGGGTATCAAGGATATGCCTCATACCTTTGGAATGAAATTGCACATCCAACAGAAAGAAGTTACTTCTATTGGCTCATTCTTGTTTCACTCGTTTTCTTTGTGCTAGAAATCATTGTTCCTTGGAGGAAAAAGCAGGCCATTATCAGAAAAGATTTTTGGTTGGACGCCTTTTATATGTTTTTCAATTTTTTTATTTTCTCTCTTATCATATACAATGCAGCCTCAGATGTCATTGTAAATTTATTCAATGATGGCATCAAAGCAATTTCAGGAGGCTTTGATTTGCAAGCTTTAAACCCAATGTCCACCTGGCCTGTTTGGGCCATTTTGCTCATTGGTTTTATTGTGAGAGATTTTGTGCAATGGTGGGTACATCGCTTACTTCATCGTTCGGATTGGTTGTGGCAGTTTCATCAAGTACATCACTCTGTTGAAGAGATGGGTTTTGCCGCACATTTAAGATACCATTGGATGGAGAACATTGTTTATCGAACGCTGGAGTATATTCCATTGGCCTTACTCGGTATCGGATTACATGATTTTTTCATCATTCATATATTCACTTTAGCTTGGGGTCATTACAATCATTCTAATATAAAGATTGATCACCGAATTACCGGCGGGATCGTTGGTACCTTGTTGGGTGTAGCCGTCGCCTATTCGCTTCTAGGAATTCATCTTATTTCGGACCCAACGGTATTGGTAGCTGCTGGGACAATCATAGCAGGCACGTTAACTGGAGTCTTTTTGCTGGGTCCGATCATGAAGTATCTTTTCAATAGTCCAGAAATGCATATTTGGCATCATTCCTATGAATTGCCAGAAGAAAGACGCTATGGGATTAATTTTGGATTGACCTTGGCTATCTGGGATTATCTCTGGGGCACAGCCTATATTCCCAGAGATGGCCGTGAAATTAAACTAGGCTTCCCCGGCGTAGAGAATTTTCCAGATAGCTTTGGAAAACAAGTTGTACTTGGCTTCAAAGATCAGCCGTTCAATCCGGAGGAGTACCAGAGGATTGATAAGGTTTAAAACCTTTATCAGAAATTACAAGTCCCGACTCATGTAGTTGTTTCAATCCCTTATCCCATAAACATCGACTGAAAAATAAATTGAATCAGAGGTTAGTCCATCAAATTGTACTATAAACGGTGAATTGTTAAACCCAGGTGCAAAACTTTGAGGATTGACTTCGCATTCAATATCAACGCATATGGCTTCATTTAATTCGCTTTTTAAATGCATGCCATTTAATCCCTCGAACTCACCAGTCCAATTTGCGACCGCAAACCAAAAAAAAGGTTTTATTCCATCGATTTCATTGTTGGCACCTACATGATATACATTATCCCACTCCGCATAATCCAAGGATATTGTGAAATCTGTAATGGTAACTTCAGGATCATCTCCAATTTGATATTTAAAATAATATGGAGAACAAGTGGATACCGTTAAATCATCAAATGGACCTTGAGAAGAATTATAATAGCTGCTTGCTCCTTCTTCATAACCAAAGCTAAGATCAACACCATAAATTTCAAATGAACTTGATTCGCAAATGTAAATTGTAGTACAATAATTTCCATTTGTGTCTACTGGAATTATCGTCTTAAGTCCGTCAGAACCATAAGTTACAACGACATAACCATGGGAAACAATTCCATCGCAGTTTTCTAATTGTCCGCAGAGCTCAATTAATTTATGATCCGAATTGATGTTTTCTAAAGTAGCAATAATTGAAAGATCCGTGTCTTCAGTATATGGGCCGATCTCTTCTTCATAAATTATAGTTCCGCAATCATTTCCAATTCGTAAGATCAATATTTCATCAGCTGGGACATTTCCATAAAAGATTCCTTCATCCCCAGTAAAGCGAGTGCCTGTATTCCAACTTCCATCTTTTAGCAATATTGTAACCGGAAGCCCAGAAATTCCCGCTCCATTTTCCCCTAGAACTTGACCATTAAGAAGGACCTTGTTAACGGGTATATCACAATTCCACCAAGAAAAATGGCTGACTTCTCCTTCGTAAAATTCTCCGACCTTGTAGGCCATTCCTTCTTCCAGCCAATACCCACTGAGTTCATCAAAATGCCACAAAGGAACTTCCACCACATCTGTTCCTTAAGGAACTCGAATTGAAAGTGTGGCTTTCTGTTCATCTTTTAATTGAAGCTTTATATTATTCGGTGTTTTTAATTCAATGCCTGCCATACCAAGGCTCACTAAGAATTGTAATTCACTCTCTGAATTGAAAGCCCGAAAGTCTCCCGGAGATATCAAACCAAAATTTTCATCCGCTGGATTTATGTAGCTTGCTGAAATAATGACCTGGCCTGAATAATCAGAACCATCTGCCAATGCAAAAGCATTTGCGGGAAAGTCTATTTTTACTTCATCATTGAAATTCACAAGGCCTCCATCAGAAGCTTCGATACTTCTTTGCTCAGAGTCTTGTTGCAGTATAATCTGGATTTGATTATTCTGTTCCTTGGATGGAACAACCATTTTGGTCAGGCTCCAGTGATTTGGGGAATTTGCACTAACTACCGTTCCATAAGCATCTAATTCTATGTCTCTAAATTGAAAATATCCATTAATATCTGTATAAATTTCATGGTTGCCAATCTGGATTGTAGCTCCTTGCAAAGCTTCCCGATTTTCATTGACAACAATCCCAGAGATACCACCCATAAATAAATCAGCAGCATGTGAAATTGTTATGGGTTTAGCTTCTTCTACAGGATCTTCTATAGATCCCACGACCTCAATCTCCATAGGGTTTAAAGGGTCCTTCTCACAGGATAGGAATATTATAGAAATAGAAAAAAATAAAAGGGATGGTAGAAAAATATTACAAAACAAGTGCGCACTTAAAGAGCGTTGTCTCATAGTAATTTCGTTTAGGTGTTATTATGTAAGTATCTTAAAAGATACATAAATTATTTTTTATCCGAAACTTTAACCCCTTTGCTTTAAGGAACAATCAACTTAATAACCTGTGTTTGGATACTAGTTGTCATTTTATGGTAGGTCACATTGAAATATTTCTTACGTATCCTGCCACAGTTTCTATTGCTTAACAAATGATTTAGTCGTCCTAATTTCACCATCCGAAAGAACCAAAAAATATTGCCCCTCTAGAAGGTCTCCCGTATTGAGTTCGTAAGGGAAAACAACCGAAGTAATTGATTGCAGTTTTTGCCCTAAGTTATTATAGACCTCCATGCTGTTTACTTGATCAATGCTTGCCTCAATGATGAGGCTTTCATGGCAAGGATTTGGATACAGATTCATAGATGTGGTTCTTTCATTTTAAATAAATATTTTAATTGAGGGCCTTACTAAAATGTAGTTTGTTACTTTTTTTCCCATGATAAAAAAAAGTAACCAAAAAAAATCGTCCGCTTGTAAGTTTTGACCTAAAATGTTCTTTCTCTCCCCGCAGCGCAAAAACTCCGCAGATATCTGTCCTTTTCAACCTGTTCGCTTGTCATCATCCACCCTTGAAATAGTTCTCATGCTTCATACAGTTTCCGCTTTTATGCCACACTCCAAAGCCCATTTCTTAACGGCCAATTCTTAAATGCGGTTAGATTTTTTGAACGCGGGGCATATTTCAATTTTATAACTCCATCGATTTCTCTATCTAAAAAAAAAGTAAGATTTTTCATTGGTATAAACCATCATGAAATCTCTTAATCATTAAAACCTAGTCCACTCTTTTAATTATTGCTTTACTTTTTAGATGCCTTTAGCTACAGCGTAGCGACCCAATAATAGCTACAGCGTAGCTACCCAATAATAACTACAGCGTAGCTACCCAATAATAACTACAGCGTAGCTACCCAATAATAACTACAGCGTAGCTACCCAATAATAGCTACAGCGTAGCTACCCAATGATGGCTACAGCGTAGCGACCCAAAAATAGCTACAGCGTAGCTACCCAAAAATAGCTACAGCGTAGCGACCCAATAATATCTACAGCGTAGCGACACAAAAATGTAGATAGCGATTTTGCATCATTGCTTTATAAATGATTGCATCAACCGCTCTTCTTCCTTTCCAATGACCATAAAATATTGACCAGCTTGCAATTCTCCAGTATTAAGCTCAAACGGAAATTTGACCGTATTATAAGACATAAGCTTTTGACCTAGATTATTATATACTTCAAGGCTTAACTCCTCATCGAATTCTCCATCAATGAAAAGCTTATCATGACATGGATTTGGATACAAATCAAGAGCTGTGAAATCTTCAAATTCTAAACTTAAAACATTGTCCAATTTACCTTCGGGATCTAAAAACATATTTAAATATCCTTTAGAATTTGGTAAGGTGAAATTTGGATTTGATCCTAGCATCATTCCGGTGATTATTAAATTACCAGATTCATCAATGCTAAGCTCTTGAGCGCTTATACCGCGAAGATCATCTGTATCTTCTGGGATTAATTCTTTAAGGCTAATCTTATCCACGATATCCAGTGAACTATCTAAAATCAATATCTCATTCCAAAGCCCATCTTCATCTTTTATTCTTCCTAAGATGTATATCTTATTATTAAAGATGGTCAAGTCTTTTATCCAATAGAAGAATAGCGAAAGTTGTTTTTGTTGCAACAGCTCCTCGGACTCTAAATCTATGAGTGTTAGTGTTCTGACAGTGCCATTGATGTTACCACCGCCAGCAACATAGACTGCTTTGGAGTCGCTTAACTTTCCATGAAGAACACCGTCTACACTTGTCTGAAAAGAAGGAAATGTATCCTGTTCAATTATATTTCCATTGGAGTCAATAAGAGCTCGTATAGTATTGTCATTATCATTAGCATCATTTAACCAAAGTTCTAACTGATTATCTTCATCTAGGTAAGCATGTTCGTCGTACAAAGGAAATTTACCAAAGCTTACATTTGTTTCCCAAATGAGATTAAAATCCTGATCTAATTTTTTTAAGGTATTTGTATTTGAGGACAAGGGCTCATTGTAGATAGCCAATAAATTTCCTTCCCGATCAATCATGAGACCATTTATATTTTGACCTTCTGTTTTAAATCTTTCAATCAATGCTCCATTAAAGTCAATTTTAAGAATGTTGGCATCGTAGAATTGATCAAATGCAGTTTCAGAGATAAAATATGCATCCACTCCTTCGACTACATCACTACCAGACACTAAGCTTGACTTGTTTTCCAGAGGGAAAGACTTTCGCCATTCAATTTCTCCCTGACTGTTGTATTTCAATACGTGAGTTCCTTGATCTTCTTTACTTCCCACAGCAATTACTCCTCCATCAGAGGTTTTAATACTGCCCCGACCTTCGTCCCAATTTTCTTCGCTCAAGGCACTAACCCAGTAATTTTGTGAAAAGCCTATATTTATAATCAAGAAGAAGAATAAAGTGTAGATTAGTTTCATCGCCGTTTTTTTATTTGATTTAAAGACTCTAAGCTAGTACTTAGAGAGTGTCTAACAAATCAATATTACTACTTACTAATCAATATGTTGCAAAATAATTGAAAGGTATTTTCGTACTGCAAATTTCCTTCAGTGACATTATGCTTTCTGCATCCATTCAATACACAACTCCAACAATTCTTCCGGCTTTTCAGCGTGCACCCAGTGTCCCGCATCTTCAATTGTTTGTATCTTTCCTAGAGGGAATAATCTTAGGATTTCTTCGTGCTCATAAGCAGGAATGTAGTTTGATTTTCCGCCGGCAACAAAGAGGGTAGGAACCTCTGAAATTTGGGAGTCAGTAGCCTCTAGTATTTCATCATATTTGCTTGTGAGCAAATCTAAATTCATCTTCCATTGAAAACCACCTTCCTTTCTCCTATTCATGTTTTTCATCAAAAATTGAACAACTCCAATATCTGGTATACTTTTAAGTAAATGTTCCTCTCCGTCTGATCTTGCATTTGCGGAAGCGGGATCAAAACTATTCAAAGCTTCAAGAATGTGGTTGTGGTGATTGTCATTTTTAAATGGAGCCATATCTACGACAATGGCTCTCTTTACCATCGAAGGATATTTTTGCATAAATCGCATGACCGTCTTACCTCCCATAGAGTGACCTATTAAAAAAGCAGATTCAAGGTTCTGAGCATCCATAAAATCATGAAGATCTTCTGCCAGTAAATCATAAGAAAAATCATCGGTATGCGGCGAACGTCCATGGTCCCGTTGGTCCACCAAAAATACCTGATACTTTTCAGATAGTTTCCGACCAAAGGTTTTCCAATTGTCCAACATTCCTAGAAATCCATGTAAAATGATAACAGGTGGTCCCTCTCCTAGGGTTTTGAAATTAAGATCAATAGCGCTCATGATACCAATAACAATTGAGTCCGTCACATGGTTCTGAAATTGACTAGAATATCTGAATCGGACCTTAAGATGACTATTAGGAATTTACAATTTAATGGTGTAGCCAAGTATTATATTCGCGCTCGAAAATTGATCACTCTGATTCGTAGAAGCTGTCAAGCGATTGACTAGATCAAACTGGTAATTAACGCCGAGATTCAGTTTATGATTATCATTCAGGTCGTAACTTAAAATAAGATCCGAAGTAGATTTAACCAATAATCCCTTTTTATACCCCAGTTCTGAAAGATCCGTGAATTCTCCAAAGGAAAATTCAGAAGCATAGGTACTCCCATGATTAATCGCCACAAAGCCATAACCAAAACCTGAGCTCAGCTTCGCCCACAATTTTTTAAAGAAGCGAACATTATAACTTAGTTGAATCTCAGCATTGATGTCAAAATACTGTTGGTATCGTACCCGCTCCGTAACAGTGGTTTGGTTGCCAATAACATCACCATAGACTAAGGTACTCATGCCATCCTTTATCTTTTCTTCCAACAGTTGGTCTGGGAAAACCACCCCTTGCTCAATGATCTGCGTTACTTCAAAAAGTCTCGATTGATATCGATTGAGGCCGAGACCGTATTCTAATGAAAAGTTCTTTTTCAAATAAGTAGTAGCTGATATTTTTGCATAAGCGTGGTTCCGAAATGTTTCTCCTATGTTTCTTCGATTAATATATCTTGTGTTAATGTCTCCTAAGAGTTTTCGCTGTACTTGTCCGTAGCCAAGAATGAAATTATATTCATGAATAGCCCACCTAAATTTTTTCTTTTTCTTTATTGAAAAAGAAACTTGGTGTTCTTTAGGCTCTTTTTCAATCGGAAATAATTGATAACCTAAAGACTTGATTGTTGAGATAGAAAACGTCGAAGCCATGGCCTTTAATTCTTCTGTAGGAGCATCAGAATTGATTGCATCACTAGTTCTGTTTATTGATTTTTCGACGGCTTGGTTTGCTGCTTCATGTGTAGCATTGATGGCTTGTTCCACGGAAGTCTTAAAAGTGCTAGAAATCTTTAATGACTCTTTCCTAGGATCAGACTCACTATAAGAAGATTTACCTTTTTTAGCAGCAAGAGTTTTTTGCTGAGGTTTTTGTTGGTTTTCTATTGCTGAGTCAACATTGTTTTTTAATTCTTTTAAAGATGTATTTTTTCTTGTGAATGATTTTTTTTCTTTTTTATTTAATACTTCGGCCTCGCCTTGATCCATTTTTGAATACAGCTGATCGGTTACATCTTTTTCTGAATTTATTAGGCTGTTAGATTGTCTACTGCTTTGAATTATCTCACCGGTTAATTTATTTTCATCAGAGTTGGTCGGCAATAAAAAGTAACCCACCACTAGTCCTAATATGAGCAAAACACCCAGCGATCCGCCCAGAAAGAAGAATCCTCTTTTCTTCTTCTTTTTCTTGTCCTCAAATCTTTCCCACGCCGCATGCACATCTAAATCGGAGCCTAGACCGTCTGCTGTTTCCTTTAGCTTGTTCCAATTCTCTATCATGAAAAAATCATTTTTTTGGTAAGTATCTGTTTCATCATTTTCTTTGCCCTCGAAAGCCGGGACCTAGAGTTACTTTCGGTTATATTTAATGTCTGCGCGATCTGCTCATGACTCCATTCATCAAAAATGAAAAGATTCAATACATCTTTATATTTCGTGGGAAGGGCCCTGATCGCTACAAGCAATTCCTCTTGATTTATAACTGTATTTAGAAAATCATTCTGATCAGCCTCAAAGCTCAATTTATCAAGCGCCTCTTCTTCAACGCTTGCATTTAGATTGGATCGATTTTTTTCTTTCCGCTTATCCATAAGAATGGCATTGACCGCAATCTGCCCGATCCAATTTTTGAAAGCACCTTTTTCAGGATTGTAAGAATTCAAGTTATCGAATATCCTCATAAAACTTTCTTGTAGATAATCTTCCGCTTGCATTTCATCGCTACTATATCTTCTGCATATTGCAAAAACATGCTTAGCCCAAGATATATAAAGCTGCTTGAGCGCATCTTTATCTTTGCGTTGAGCTTTATATATGAGTTCGTTAGTAGTCAAATTTTATTTGCAAGGTAAAATAGATGTAGATTCATTTGAACCTACATCTATTAAGTTATAATTTATTTGGTTGCAAGAAAAGTAATAACTGCAGTAACAGTACTATAAGATCCTTCATTGAAAAGAACTATCTCACAATTGAATGAAAGTAAAACTTCGTCCGCAGTCTCTGATATAAGTTCATATTCGAAAGGCTGTATGGTTTCATAAATGACTGGTGCAAACGGTACATCAACAGCTATCGGTGGACTGAAAGGCGGATTGAAATTGCTAGGATCGTCCTTTACCCATATTCTAATTGTATAAGTTAAATGGGTAACAATTTCATTTGGAAAGTCCTGAAAAGTATCTATGCTGGTAAAAATGTATTCGTTGTAATTGAGCGTTTGATTGTTTTCTCCTATAACTACGACACAACCGGGAATGGTCCTAGTGGGTAAGCCAGCAATCTCTATCTGCATATAACCTTCAAGTACTTCAGCACACACATCTAGTGTCAGGTCATCAATGGAATCTGTAATATTAATCGTCTCACTTTGAACTTGATTTATCACATCTATGGCTGTAATATTGAAGGTCTGATTATCGCAATCGTCCAGGTAAAAATTGAAATTTCCATCATTATCTAAAGTGGCAACCGTAAACAATCCATTCCCTGTAATGAGAACATATGCATTCTGAGGATCAGCTGCTGCACCACTGCAATTTATTTGACCTTGAACCGAGAATGGAACTTCAGGACTAATTACATCAATATCATGGGTCCTATCCTCAGTTAGTTCAGTGATGATTTCCGTGTATAAAGTACTCGAACATTGATTGTATACATTAATTTCCCAATCGAATCCAGCAATAATTCTTCTGAGGTAGCTGCCATCATCCGCCGTTTGAAATCTTGCTTCATAATTTATAAAGTCCACTGGTTTCAGACCCACGGTCTGTCCTCCTGCCACCTGACCATTTCTTGTGATGGTTCCTGATAAGTCAAAAATCTCATAGTCAAGACCAAAACACCAATCTGTAAAGTGATCCACCTGTGCTACATATCTACCGTCAATCAATGTAGCCTCTCCATCTTTGACCCACAATCCGGTAGTATTATTTCTATAATACATGTCGACAAATTCAGGAGCATTAGAAATAACTTCTGTTGGCACCTTAATACTCAAAGTAGCCAGTTGATCTATATTCAAAGCCTCATTATTTTCTCCAAACAATTCAACTTTTATAATTCCAAAAGATTGAATAATTCTTCTTTCAAATCCAGCAGTGGTTTCAAGATTGCCGGGGTAGATGTCTTGGAAGTTTTCACTCTGTGGGGTAATCCCGTAAAAATAAGCGCTTACTTGACCGACATACTTCTCGGTACCCGAAACAAAAGATGAAGCTTGGATAGAAACCGTACTTAAATCGTCTTCCATAAAGAGAATCTCATCTGCTGAACCAACCTCAGTTGAACTTCTCGCAATAAGCGTCATTCTGACCTGAACGCTCTTGTCCGCATATGGCAATACCAAACCCTGACCATGATAAAATCCTTCTTTAGATACCTGCATCAAAGCTCCTGAACTATCCATGAACCCGGTGATTGTAAAATAGCCATTCTCGTCGGTCATTGTCGTTTCTCCTTCTATAGATACGGAGGCATCCATAATGGCTGTCTGACTTTCGTCAAATATAATTCCATACACCGTCGCATACACTTTTTGAGCCGGCGGAGGAACATCGTTAAGCAAGTCTATTTGCATGTCATTATCCTTACCACAGGATACAAGCAGCATCAAAGTCATCAGACTCAAAATTATATATCTAGTATTCATTTTAATTTCTTTTATGTTAGTAGAAGCAGCATGCTATAATGGAGTATATGCCTGTTTCAATCAAATGTGACAAATGGACTAGAAATTATTCATATTTTTTCCAAATGGCTGAAATTAAGAGAAAAGTAGTTCTAGAAATGACTTTAATGTAGAACTGTTACCCAACATTTGCGAAAGCGGGACAATATTTTATCACTTCAAACTTGATAAATTGAAACAATTGCACACATATCTTTCAAAACCCCTTATTTTGCCTCTTGTTTTAATTTTAAGAACGTGGCCTTTAATCTAACATCTAAGTACGTGCCCACTGGAGATCAGCCAAATGCTATCAAGCAATTGGTTGATGGGGTAAACAACAACGAACTCTATCAAGTATTGCTTGGGGTAACTGGATCTGGTAAAACCTTTACGGTTGCCAACATGATACAAGAACTTGACCGACCGGTTTTGGTGCTTACCCACAACAAGACTTTGACAGCGCAGCTATATGCGGAATTCACGGAATTTTTCCCGGATAATGCCGTGGAATATTTTGTCTCCTACTACGATTATTACCAGCCAGAAGCCTACATCAGTCACTCGGACATGTATATTGAAAAAGATCTTTCAATTAATGAAGAGGTAGATAAATTGAGGTTGAGGGCAGTTTCCTCACTTTTGAGCGGGAGACGAGATGTCATTATTGTTTCTTCAGTGTCTTGTATCTATGGTATGGGAAATCCTGAGGATTATACAAAAGGAATCATCCGACTACAAAAAGGAAAGGGACTTACCAGAAATCAGTTCCTCTATAAGTTGGTAGAAATACTCTATAGCCGAACAGAAACTGACTTCGCTCGAGGTACTTTTAGGGTGCGGGGAGATACGGTCGACATTCATCTACCATATGCTGACTACGGGTATCGCATCATCTATTTCGGAGATGAGATAGAAGACATTCAACGACTTGAATTGTCTACTGGGAAAAGACTAGAAAGTGTAGAGCATGCCGCCATCTTTCCGGCGAATTTATATGTAGCGCCAAAGGATCGGTTGAATGCCATCATACGGGAGATCGAAGATGAAGTTTTTGCGCATGAAAAATTCTTTGAGTCTGAAGGCAGATTCTTAGAAGCTAAAAGAATTAAAGAGCGAGTCACTTTCGATATTGAGATGATGCGCGAATTAGGATACTGTAACGGCATCGAAAATTATTCGAGATTTTTTGATGGAAGAAAACAAGGAACGAGACCATTCTGCTTGCTAGATTATTTTCCGGATGATTACCTCATGGTCATTGATGAAAGTCATGTAACAATTCCACAAGTCAGGGGAATGTGGGGCGGAGATCGTGCACGGAAAATTAACCTCGTAAATTATGGATTTAGGTTGCCCTCAGCGATGGATAACAGGCCGCTTAATTTTGAAGAATTTGAATCACTCTGTGCACAGACGGTTTATGTAAGTGCCACTCCGGGGGATTATGAAATGGAACGAGTTGAAGGACTCATCGTCGAGCAAATTGTAAGACCAACCGGCTTGCTAGATCCACCGATTGAGGTACGGCCTAGCATCAACCAAATTGATGACCTCCTAGAAGAAATCCGAAAGCGAACAAAAATTGATGAACGGGTATTAGTGACGACCTTGACCAAACGTATGGCCGAGGAGCTGACAGAATATTTGATCAAGCTAGGAATCAAAGTGAGATATATTCACTCAGAGATAGATACCATGGATCGGGTTGAGATCATCAGGGATCTAAGATTGGGTGCCTTTGATGTGTTGGTCGGGGTGAATTTATTGAGGGAGGGTATTGATCTCCCAGAAGTTTCTTTGGTTGCAATCATTGATGCAGACAAAGAAGGATTCCTAAGGAATGCAAGATCACTAACACAGACCTCGGGTCGTGCCGCGAGAAATTCTAACGGTATGGTTATATTTTATGCTGATAAGGTCACAGATAGCATGCAAAAGACCATCGATGAAACCAATCGACGTCGAGCCAAGCAAATGGCCTACAATGAAAAGCATGGAATAACACCGACTACGATATCCAAAACAAAGGAAGAAATCATGAGCCAGAAATCTATCTTAGATATCAGGGGTAAAAAACCAAAAGCTTACACGGGTCCTGACTTAGATACCATGGCTGCAGACCCAATCATTGATTATATGTCTTCAGATCAATTATCTATGCTGATTTCAGCGACCGAAATGAAAATGAAGAAAGCGGCCAAAGAACTTGATTTTATTTCTGCCGCTCAATATCGAGACGAACTTTTTGAATTGAAAAAGAAACTAAAATCTAGCGTATAATTTGAGTGAAGTACAACCATATGATGCCATTGTTTTTGACTTCGGGAACATCTTCCTTCGCTTAAACTACGAAATTTTCTTCGCGGGATTTAGTCAGTTAATGGGTCGTCCCTTTAATAGGGAAACGGTACCTTCTGATTTAATACAAGCCATGCGACAACACGAGAAGGGACTATTGTCAAATGAAGATTGGGTGGCTGCCTTTCAAGTTCATAATCCAAATCTTACAAAGGCGGAAATATTTAATGCGTGGAACAAATTACTCGTCGGTGTACCCGCGCATCACTTCAGTTTCTTAGAAAGCCTTGGCAAAAAATATCGACTTTTCTTGTTAAGTAACATTAATGCCGTTCATGAAGCGTGGATAGATAAGTATATGAAAAATACTTACGACATAGACGATTTTAAAGTCAATTATTTTGAGGATTTCTTTTATTCCCATTACATACATTTGCGAAAGCCGGATGATGATATTTATGAATTCGTAGAGGATAAATTAAAATCAAAAGGAGTAAAAAAATTCATCTTTATAGATGACATGGAAGAAAATGTTTTAGCTGCAAGAGCCATGGGTTGGAATGCTGAGCAACACAATCCAGAAGAAGACATCACAGAGAAATTAGAATTGTATTTAAATAAGAGGCAAAAATAAACTGATGAAGTTTGGTACCAAAACCATCCACGCCGGCATAAAGCCAGATCCTAGCACGGGTGCAATCATGACCCCTATTTTTCAGACTTCCACCTACGTGCAGAAAGCACCTGGGGAGCACAAGGGTTACGCTTATGCTAGAACGAAAAACCCGACCAGAGATGTATTGCAGAATAATCTAGCAGCTTTAGAAAATGGCAAACATGCGATCTGTTTTTCCAGTGGCTTGGCGGCCTTGGATGCCATCATTAAGCTTTTGAAAAGTGGCGATGAGATTCTGGCAGTGAACGATCTTTACGGCGGGTCATATCGACAGATGGTTTCCGTCTACGCACCGTTTGGAATCAAATCTAGATTCGTTGATATGGCAGATATGGACAATCTAGCCGCTGCCATCAAGCCAGAAACTAAATTACTTTGGTTGGAAACCCCAACCAATCCAATGTTGAAAATTATCGACATTGAAGCCATTACCAAGTTGGCCAAAACCAAGGGAACCATCACGGTGGTGGATAATACTTTTGCTTCACCATATCTACAGAACCCATTGAATCTAGGCGCTGATCTAGTCATGCACTCTGCCACCAAATACATCAATGGACATTCCGATGTAATCCTAGGTGCAGTCATAACATCTAATGATGAGCTTGCGGACAAACTATTTTTCATTCAGAATGCGGTCGGAGCAGTGCCCGGTCCCCAAGATTGTTTTTTAACCATCCGAGGAATTAAAACACTGCATGTGCGCGTTCAGAGAGCCTGCGAAAATGCCAGAGAAATCGCTCACTTCTTAAAGGCCCATCCCAAGGTATCCAAAGTTTATTATCCCGGCTTCACGGATTTTCCAAACCACGAGGTGGCGAAAAGACAGATGCGAGATTTCGGTGGCATGATTTCCTTTGATCTGCACAACAACTCGCAGGAGAATGCCTATGCCGTGATGAGCAATACTCATTATTTCAGTTTGGCAGAATCATTGGGTGGGGTAGAGTCATTGATTGGTCATCCAGCGACAATGACACATGCGAGCATTCCAAAGGAGGATAGACTTAAAGTGGGACTTACAGATTCACTGATCAGAATGAGTGTCGGGATAGAAGATGTAGAAGATTTGATAGAAGACTTAAGTACAGCGTTGGAATCGATAAGTTAAGAGAAGGAAGTCTCTTTAATTTTAGCACATTGTTTTATACCTTAAGTATTGATTAAATGCCATACTTAAATTATCGGAATGAAAATTTATCTACTTTCAATTGTAATTCTTGCGCTTTTGCAAGGTTGCCCTACTGTCTACCCGAGCTCTCAATTCACACCCTCTTCAACTTCTAACAGTCTTGCTCCAATGCCCCAAAAGCCAGGAGCCTGCTATGCCAAATGCTTGATTGAAGATAAGGTTGTTCTTTCCGAAACAGTCTATCCAATATTTACTGGAAATCCTGAAAACACAGAAATTGCCTTGGACACAGTAGATCATGTAAAGAAAGAAGCAGGCACAACATGGATAAAGAAAAAGGTAGAAGAAGGTTGCAAGGCCAAAAACAAAGAAGATTGTTTGGTTTGGTGTCTGGTTGAAGTGCCCGAAGAAATTGAGACCATTGTTGTGGTTAGAGACCCGTCGACGACCAATGAATATAATATGGTATCCATGGCCCAATTTGATACATCGGAAGCGGGAGGATCTACTCAATGGAAGGAGGTAGTTTGTGATAATCATATTACCAAAGGTCTTATTTTTGATTTGCAGACTGTGCTTACTGAAGAAACTCAAGTTTCAGGATTTAAAGGTGAAATCGACGGTGAAATGAATCCTGAGACAAGAACAGCTCTTGTAAATTATCAAAAAGTCAAAGGACTTCCTGTAGGTCAATTGGATTTTGAAACCTTGAATGAACTGGGGATCAAGTACTAATTTCATAAGATGAGAATTCTATTATTTTTTGTGTTTACTTTCTTGCTTTTGCAAAGCTGTGATGCTATCAGAGAAAGTATGGTGTATGAAGAAGAGGAAGGTTTGTCAGAAGAAGGTATGATTGTAGACGAAGATTATAAGTTACACTTAGGACCAAATGAAATGCCATCAGGGCCCGGACAATGCTTTGCGAAGTGCCTTATTAGGCACGAAGTGGTACTCTATGAAACAGAATACCCAATCTTCACTGGTGATCAAACAAATAATAAAATTGCCTTGGATACGGTAAAGCATTTGGTGAAAGTAGCGCACACAAGATGGCTAAAGAAACAAAAAGAAGGACCATGTGAATCAAATAATCCGAAGGATTGCATGGTTTGGTGGATGGAAGAAGTGTCCGAAGAATATAAAACTATTGTAGTCGTGAGAAATATGAATTCTACCAATGAGTTTGATTTGGCATTCTTGCCTACGTTAGGTAAATCTGAAGGTAATACCGAATGGAGAGAGGTGCTCTGTGATGATGATATTACCCCCTATATTATTTCTGATATACAAAAGGTTCTTTTTGGCGAAGACAAATACCCCATAGAAATTGATGGAAATATGGATAGGAAAACAAGAGAAGCTTTAGTCGTGTTTCAAAAAGGAAATGGACTCCCTATAGGCCAATTAGATTTTCATACCCTAGATTATATGGGTCTCGACTACTAACACCATGGTCGGAAAAATACAATAAAAAAGTAGAATATTTCGACATGTGTGATTTTTGTCATATATTTGGGGTATATGTTAGGAGAGAACCTTAAATATTTGCGGAAGCTAAATAATCTGTCTCAACAATTGCTGGCAGACGAACTTCAGATTCCAAGAACAACCCTCGGGGACTACGAGAGAGGGCATACGGAACCGAATGTAAACACCATGATCCGCCTTGCAAATTATTACAAGGTGTCGGTCGATGAATTGCTTAAAACCAAGTTACAATATGGAGGTACTCCATCGGGTCCCGGTCAATTAAAAGTCCTAGCCATATCTACCGATCAAGACGACAATGAAAATATTGAACTGGTAGAAACCAAAGCCGCCGCTGGATATATTGACGGATTTCAAGACCCAGAATATATCCGCGATCTTCCTAAAATTAGATTTCCTAATATCCCTACTGGAACCTACAGAGGATTTGAAATACGAGGTGACTCCATGCTGCCTGTTGAACCAGGATCCATCATCATATCTAAGTATTTGGAAGGGATAAAAGACATTAGAGACAATAAAACCTATGTCGTTGTTTCCAAAGAAAATGGTGTCGTTTATAAGCGTCTTAGAAAGGATTCAGAAAATGATCAATTACAATTAATCTCTGATAATGAGTCCTACTTACCATATACCTTAGCCTATGAGGAGATAGATGAAATCTGGGAATATTATGCTCACCTTAGTTTTTCTGACAGCAAAGCTACCTACGATGCAATGATCCAAGAAAAAATCGGTGATATTCAAAGAAAGCTAACAGAAGTTCATGATAAACTCTTGAACTAGTCGTCATAATAAGACCTTTTTCTTGCCACGTTTTGCTCGTAGGCAAATAACTACCCAGATTGAATCAATTCAAATTTACTTGATGTAGCCTCAAATGCTATATTTATGAAATGATCACCCGATTATTGTTGATATCTCTGTCGATTTTGCTACTGCCCATTTTAGCAGGTACACAGATTTTACCTTCAGCGCAATACACAACTCATGATGGTTTGCCACAGATTCAGGTGATGGATTTAATCCAAGATAAAAGAGGGTTTCTATGGGCAGCAACAAAAGGGGGAATCGCAAGATTCGATGGATCAAATTGGGAAATAATTCCCTTGAAGGACAAGCCCATTGTTTGTTGTTTAGCAGAGAATACGCTCGGTGATATCATAGCCATTACCGAAGGAGATTTTGGAAAGGTTATTAAATTAAATGGATCGGAAATACAAGTCGCTGATTTTAATCTACATAAATCTAGCGCATTTAATATAGTTGTTCAAGAAGATACCTTATTCAATATCGACTTTATCAATGCAACTTTAAATGCCTATGATCTGAATTCATTGAAGCATATTGGAGAACAAAATATAGAACTTTCAAAAGATAGACTTTCACACTATAGCCAATCACATGGTATAATTTTAAAAGGTAAAAACCCCGACACAGGACTTTACGAATTATATGATTTAAGGAAGAAAAAATATCTGGAGATTTCCAATCCTCCAGGAATTTCAAGCACAATGAAAGGGCAAGTAAAACTTTGGAACTCAAAAGGAGATATAATTGAAATCTATGGACCAAATAATTTTGATAAGCAGTTTGAAATTCAGATAAAGAATGACAAGCTTCAAGAAGTGAAGGCCCTAATTAAGCAAGATCTTTATTTCACATTTAAGGAAAGAAATTATCGATACAACTCAACGAATGGAGCCTATGATGAGTTGAACCAAATGAATGCTACTAGAAATATATTTTTGAAGGATAGAGAGGGTAACCTCTGGAATAGCTCAGACAATGGAATTCAAATATTCCCCAAAACAAACTTTAGAAATTTTAGTCCGAAGGCATTAAATGATGCCTGGATTTTTAGACCCTTCGAAGGCCAATACATCTACGGTAATTATTCTGCCGGTTTGAAATCAGTAAAATTTACCCCTTTCCAAATTACCCCTATTGAGATCAAGCAACCCAATCGAATCTATTTTGGATCAGCGATTAGAAATGCCGCCCTGTATATTGCAGGTAGCTCATACATTACTAAACTTAAAAACGGAAAGCTCAAAAGTATTGATATTCAGCAGACAAACAGCCCAGTTCTGAGTGCCTATTATCACGGTCACAACAGTCAAATTTATTTCGGAGGAAGAAATTGTTTGCTCTCAGTAGATACTGATGATACGGTTAATTTTTTTGAAGATGTTGAAGAGGTTTTTAATAGATACATCGTATCAATCGCTGGCCTCGGACTAGACAAATTACTTTGCGGAACCTACGAAGATTTACTCACCTTTGACCTCAAGACTAAAGAATTTAAGTCGCTCAATCATTTATTTCCTGAGGCAAAAATGGCAGGAGCTATTAGTATCGAAAAAGATCACGTAGGAAATTTCTGGATTGGTAATAAGGATGGATTGTGGTTTTATAATCCTTTTAAAGATATTCTTCGACACATTGATGAAGGTCACATTGTAAATCCAATTTCAAGCATTAAACAGATCAAGGAAAATATGCTTGCACTAGGTACCAGTAAGGAATTAATAATTTTAGATCTTGAATCTCATTATCAAAAAGATATAACCGCTTTAAAAACTTTCAATCATCGAAATGGATACTTTGGTCAAGAAGTAGCCCAAAATTCAATGTTCTTAGAAGGAGACCTCCTTTGGATTCCTACAGCCACAAAGCTGGTCAATGTTGATGTCAATACGTTGGATTTAGAATCAGGCTCCTCAAGTATTTTTCCTTTCTCCGTAAATGATAGTTTGCTATCATGGAGTAATCCATATGATGAAGTTTTTGAACTGCCAAAGGGAGAAAATAGTGTGGCTGTAAAATTCAATACGGTTGGATTTAATCAACCAAAATCCAGTCTTTTACAATATCGACTCAGCGATGTTGATAAAACTTGGACAGATTGGACCACAGAAAAAGAAGTTGTATACAACAATTTAAAATCTAATATATATTTATTGCGGACTAGATTAAAAACTTCTAGCTATGTAGATGGAGATGAATATCCGGAAATGGAATTCAGATTTAAAGTGGACCTACCTTTTTATAAGAACCCTGATTTCACCAAAAATTTATTTTTTACTTTTCTCATTTTAGGTGGTTTCTTTGCCTTTCTATTTTATACCTCAATGAGAGAATCAGCGGAGAAGGAAAAACTAGAAAGACAGTTTAAATTATTGCAGGTACAAACACTTCAATCCCAACTCAACCCACATTTCTTATTTAATGTTTTAGGCACCATCCAGAGTCTTGTGCTCAGCGGAGATACAGGAAATGCCAATAAGTATTTGGTCGCTTTTTCTAAAATGATTAGAAAGTATTTGGACTACAATATTGAGGCTTACGAGTCCATGGAAGATCGTGGGGAGAAACCAAAAAATATTCGACTGGCTGACGAGTTAGAGGTTTTAGAAATATATCTAGCTTTTGAAAAATTGAAATTGGAAGATGGTTTAAATTATGATATTAGGATGGGCGAAAACATAAACAAAGAAGTGATTCATTTACCACCCATGCTTTTGCAGCCGATCGTTGAAAATGCCATTGAACACGGAATCATTCCTAAAGAAGGACCTGGTGAAATATTGATATTAATCGATGAATTTGAGGACCGGATTAAAATTGAAATTTGTGATGATGGAATTGGAACCAGTGAATCCATAAAACTTCAGAAAGACCATCCAAGGAAGTACAAATCTAGAGGATTGCAACTGATCCGCGATCGTATTCAGATTTTGAATTCCATGGGCGACCGGCTTGAAATAGCGATACGAGACAATCCGAAAGGAGGAACGATTACAACCTTAATTCTTGATCCATCAAAAAGCTAAACCTCAACCGATGAGATTATTAATTGTAGAAGACATACGACCGACCTCCCAGATGATCAAAGCCATGATTAATAGTATTCTGGTGGAAGAAAACGTGATAGAACAGGCCTACAGTTATGCTGAGGCAAAAGAACTAATTCTCAAGAATCAATATGATATCTTGTTTTTGGACATCACCCTTCCTAGAGGCAATACTTTTGAATTGCTTGAAGACCTTCCCCCAGAAAAGAAAGCACATTCTGAAATTATCTTTCTGACTGGTCATGATACGAAAGAATATTTTCTCAATGCAATCAAGCACTCTGCCAGCGGTTATGTTTTAAAACCAATTGATTTGGAAGAATTAAAAGCTGCAATCCATAAATCACAGGTGAATTTGAGGAAATCGAAGGTTTTGAGTGAAGCTGCCATTGAATCTAATATAATAGAGGATCATGTACCGATAATACTCGTGAGAGGTACTGTTTCAGTTATTTCTGTGCATGAAATTTCACATTTGATCGGGGAGGGCTCGATGACTACCGTGTTTCTTAACAATGAAGACCCATTGAGTTCTGTAAAGAACGTGGGACATTACAAAGATCTTCTGGTAGATAAATATGGATTTTTAGTCATATCGAAGTCAACCCTAGTAAATCCAAGCTTTATCGAGGTCTACAAACACAGTTTGCTAGAGATTACGCTTAAAAATGGGATAAAAATGAATTGTTCAAGAAGAGGAGGTAGAAAGCTCAAAGATTGGCTCACCAAAATGGAGTAAATGAGCAGATTGGAGGTTTCAGCGGTAAGTAATTAACTTATTTCAACCAATTCCACCAATTTTCTTACCGCTTGTTTGAAATATCGACCGTTGCTTTTTTATGGTTAGAGAACTAAACCCATTCAGGCTATATTCACGGCGTACAGTTCCTTTACAAGTTCTAATAAGTTAATACTAGTTGATCAAAGAACTACATTAGTAAAAAGAGACCCTATTGAAGCGTCTCTTTTTCAATTTATACTGGTTAAATGTGCTTCTAAAGATGTCTTTCTGCATGGTAAGAGGATCTTACCAAAGGACCGCTTTCAACAAATCCAAGACCTTTTTCCAGACCTACTTCCTTATATTTTTGAAAGATATCCGGATGGATGAATTCCTCCACCGCCAAATGATGCTTGGTTGGCCTCAAGTATTGACCGATCGTTAATACGTCGCAGCCATGGGCAACAAGATCGTCCATGATTTTATAGACCTGCTCTTGCGTTTCACCTAAACCCACCATAATCCCTGATTTCGTTCTTTTTCCTGCCTTCTTAGTGCGTAGAATCTGATCAAGGCTTCTTTGGTATTTGGCTTGTGGACGGACTTTGCGGTAAAGTGCTTCAACGGTCTCCATATTGTGAGAAACTACCTCCTGACCACCATCAATCATGCGGTCCAGTGCATCCCAATTGGCTCTGACGTCGGGGATTAGGGTTTCAATCGTGGTATTGGGGCTGGTTTCTTTAACGGCAATCACCGTTTGATACCAAATTTCAGCCCCTCTATCTTTTAATTCATCTCTATTAACAGATGTAATAACGGCGTGCTTTACCTCCATCAGCTTAATTGCTTCTGCAACCCTTCTTGGCTCATCTTCATCATATTCTGGCGGACGACCCGTCTTAACAGCACAAAAGGAGCAGCTTCTGGTACACACATCACCTAGGATCATAAAGGTTGCTGTGCCAGCACCCCAGCACTCACCCATATTAGGACAATTTCCACTCTGGCAAATGGTGTTTAGTTTATACTCATCTACGAGCTTGCGCACATTTCGGTATTTCTCACCAATAGGCAATTTTACTCGAAGCCAGCTGGGCTTCTTCACTCGAGTTTCTTCTACTTTATTTACTACAGGTAATTCTAACACGCTTAGTTCTTTCTTATACCAAGTTGAAAATTTGCAAAAAGTTTAACGAAGTATGGTTTATTCGAAAATCCTTCCGATTCTACCATAATATCTACTTTCCGAATATATAAATCAGCCATGATTCCCACTTCTGCAGCCTTCACATATTTATCAAAAGCCCCCAAAGCAAAATGGCCCGCGAGTTTCCCTTGAATACCAGGGATTATTTTAGCGTCTTTGTAGCCTTTCCATGGACTGGCAGCCCCATTGATATCGTTAAAGTTTAAGAATTTGGCTGCATTAGCTGCTGAATAGGCCTCTTCTCTAAATTCTGGCAAGGTAGCATCAATCTCAGTGGCTCTATATATCAAATTAAGATAGTATGGCTTTAATATTCCCACGACCGGTCCGAAGGAATAGGAATATCCTACAGCAAGACCTTTTCTTTTGGCCTTCTCACTGAGATACCTTTTAAATCCCAAACTCGCTCGAACATTCATGAATTGATTTATTTTGCCGAAAATGAAAGGTCGAGATCCCGAAGCCGGATTTATGTTAAAGCTTTTATTTTGTTTACGTTCTCTGGGATCCTTTATCGTCCCCAATTCTATCTGGTAAAATTTGGTCTTTTTATAGCTTAAAACCTCTGCCGAGTTGTAGGCAATAGCATAACCCTGTTCATGGATTTTAAAATCAAAAGACCATTCCTTTTTATACACCACTCCCTTCAGATCCAATTCAACCAATTTGGGCTGAATAATCCTTTGCCCATAGGCCTGAGAACCTAGGTAAATGCAAAGACAAAAAAGTAGCAAATTTTTAAACATCTATTATTAAAGGTAAAACTCGGAAAATGATTGATTCAATTTATCTCAAGTTATTAAAATATTACTTCAGAAGTAAGGGTTAATGTAACTTTGAAGTCAGTGAATAGCCATAAAATAAACATTTACAGTAGCTTCCAATCAAATAGATTGTCCTACGTGCTTGACTTTATCTTTGGGCAGTTTTTTAATGCCCGCTACGAACTGGTTCAAAATCATAACACAGATCAACCCATTCATGTTCTTTACGATGAACATAATAACTCAATTCAGGGTTCAATATTTGTAAAAAATTCAGGCTTTTTACATTCTAAGTCTCGGAAACTGGAGGAAAAATACCTCCAAGTTCATGGAATGGACTTTGATCTCTTTTCCTTTGTTTTTTTCATGCTAGCAAGGGTCGAAGAATATCAGCAAGTTCGGACAGATGCCTATGATCGTTGTTCTGCCCGTGATTCCTTCCTTTACTCCCTTAATCTGTTAGAAAAACCGATCCTCGATCAGTTGCTTTTGAAATTTGCGGAAGGGATAAAATCTACCTTCAATATAAGCCTTCATCGAAAATCATGCTTTGAATTAATCCACACCGTTGACGTTGATCAAATTTATGCTTACAAAGCAAAGGCATCTAGACGCCTGTGGGGTGGATTCATGAAAGACCTCCTCGCTTTGAAATTCAAAAGATGTCGAGATCGATGGAAGGTCTCAAAAGGGGCCGTGGATCCCTATGATACTTTCACTGAAATTTCTGACCAAAGCCGTGGATTTAAATCTTTCTATTTTTTCCTAATGGCCCATGATGGAGGACCAGATAATGCCTTAAATCCAAACCTAGAAATCATCCAAAATAAAATTAGAGACATTGATCCTAAGACTACCAAAGGCATTCATCCTGGAATAACTTCCAATCAATCGATCAATATATTAGAGAAAGAAATAAGGCAATTAGGTGTAATCTTAAATCAAAAGATTAATCACTCGCGGCAACACTTTTTAAAATTAGAAATCCCCAAAACCTATCATAACTTGCTGTCCACAGATATCTCAGATGATCACTCCATGGGCTATCACGACCATGTCGGTTTTCGTGCAGGGACCACAGAAAATTTTTATTGGTATGATCTTGAAAATGAACAACAAACCAACTTATTGATCCATCCATTGATGGCCATGGATGTGAGTCTTAAAAAGTACATGAATCTCAGCCCAGCAGACGCCAAGATCAAATTATTTGAATTAGCAGATGCGTGTCGTGAAGTTCAAGGCCCTTTCTGCATTTTATGGCACAACAGCTCTTTTTATGAAGAAGAGGGATGGAAAGGATGGAAACATGTCTATGAGGAATTGTTGAACTTCTGTCGCTAATTATTGACTTAAAATTATCTTCGTTATATGTTATCACCCTTTGTATTAATTAGCATCATTATCGCCTATTTTCTTGTGTTGATTTTGATCTCGCAATGGACGTCAAAGAACACTGACAGTCAAGATTTTTTTAATGCCAACAAACAGTCCCCGTGGATCTTGGTTGCCATTGGGATGATCGGTGCGACCCTGAGTGGGGTGACTTTTATATCCATTCCTGGAGTTGTCGGGGCAGGCGGTGTCAATCAAAGTTTTTCGTACATGCAGATGGTCCTTGGCTATATTGTCGGGTACTTTTTGATAGCGACGGTATTGATGCCCATTTACTATCGATACAACCTCACCTCAATTTATGGATATCTTGGAGATCGGTTTGGACCTCGCAGTCATAAGACCGGTGCTTTTTTCTTTTTGGTTTCTAGAATCATAGGAGCCTCTTTCCGTTTGTTTTTGGTTGCCTTGGTTTTTCAGACCATTCTGGGAGATCTTATTCATGTGCCATTTTGGTTGATCGTTTTGGTGACCATCGTACTGATTTGGATTTATACTTTTCGGGGTGGAATAAAAACGATTGTTGTTACGGATGTGATTCAGACCTTTAGCATGCTTCTGGCCGTACTGCTGACCTTGTATGGAATTACCTCTGCCTTAGATATTGGTTTCGCAGACATTCCACAGAAAATCAAAGAGGCCAATCTAGGGCAATGGTTTTACTTTGAATCAGGCTGGTCTGATCCCAACAACTTTTATAAACAATTTATAAGTGGAGCCTTAATGGCCTTGGTCATGACCGGCTTGGATCAGGACATGATGCAGAAGAATCTGACCTGTCGTACCTTGAAAGATGCGCAGAAAAATATGTTCCTATTTACTTTCGTCTTGGTCTTTGCTAAATTACTTTTCCTTTATACCGGAGCCATGCTTTACGTCTACGCCCAGACCAAAGGAATTGAACTACCCACCCGAACGGATCAGGTATATCCCATGCTCGCCATCAATTATCTAGGTCCGGTTGTAGCGATAAGTTTTGTCATAGGAATTATTGCGGCGGCTTACTCAAGTGCTGATTCTGCGCTCACCGCATTGACCACTTCTTTCTGCGTAGATTTTCTTGGTTTTGAAAATTCAGATAAAAAAGAGACGGAGAAAAAAGCAACCCGTCTGAAAGTGCATATTTCCTTTTCTGTCATCCTATTTTTAGTCATCATCGCTTTTGAATTGATAAACAATCAAGCAGTAATTAACGGAATTTTCACGGCTGCTGGATATACCTATGGACCTATACTCGGCCTGTTTGCTTTTGGAATCTTAAGCAAAAGAGCGATCCGAGATAAATATGTTTTTTGGATATGCCTCGCAGCTCCTCTTTTATCCTTCGTTATTGATAAGAACAGCGATTTTCTGCTAGGTGGATTTAAATTCGGATTTTTATTATTGGCATTGAATGGATTTTTAACCTTTCTTGGATTGCTAGCGATATCTTATAAGAAGCCATGAATCTGAGTTTTTGGGAATATAAAGAATTGTTTGACTCGATCGATTTCACCATCATCGGTGCAGGAATCGTGGGATCGTGCACCGCCTTATTTTTAAGAGAAAAATATCCTGATGCAAAAATTCTTGTGCTTGAACGCGGAATCACACCACTAGGAGCAAGCACTAGGAATGCAGGTTTTTCATGCTTCGGATCTATAAGTGAAATTCTCGATGATCTTGAACACATGTCTGAAGAGGAAATTAGAGCTTTGATTCAGTTGAGGGTTCAAGGCTTAAATTTACTTCAGGAACTGGTCTCACCTGAGGATATGCAATACGAGCAACAGGGTGGTTATGAGGTTTTTTCAGATACTCAATTAGAGGAATATACTGCATCAATCCCTAAAATTAATCAGTGGGTAGAGGAATCCACTGGCCTGAAAGATTGTTTTCAACTGGTTGGAAATTCATTCAATTTTGGCTTTGGCAAGCAAATGATTTGGAATCAATATGAAGGGCAATTAAATCCTGCATTGATGATGAAAAATCTACACAGAAAATTAAAACAAGAAAAAATAAATATCTTATTTGGAAGTGAGGTGAGAGAGGTTAGAGCCATGAGAGATTCCGTGGAAGTGCAGCTAGAAAATTTAAACTTCACGACCAAAATTTTAGCCTCTTGTACCAATGCTTTTAGCCGCGGACTATTTAAGAACTTAGATCTTGTTCCGGCTCGTAACCAAGTTCTAATCACCCACAAGATTCCAGATCTTAAGATTAAAGGAACCTTTCACTATGACAAAGGTTATGTATACTTTCGAGACTACGGAAATCGTTTGTTGATAGGTGGAGCTCGGAACATTGATTTAGATACAGAAACCACAACTGCGTTTGGGGCCAATGATAAAATCATCAAGCACTTGAAAAATTTGGTTGCTGAAAAAATTCTTCCGGGTGTTGAACTGAGTTACGAGTATGAATGGTCTGGAATCATTGCCACCGGGAAAACTAAAAGGCCGATGATTGAGCAATTAGAAGAAAGAATATACGGTGGATTTAGACTAGGCGGAATGGGTGTAGCCATAGGATCTGTGGTTGGAAAAAAATTGGCAGCCTTAATTTCCCAAAACAGCTAAACGATTAATACCTTACAATTATCATGAATCAGAGAGTTATCACATTATTGGTCTGCTTAATTTGCGTAAGCGCAAATGTGCTCCACTCTCAAGAAAAAATGGATACCACCAAAGAAGAAAGTAAATCTATCATAATCAAGAACTCAGATTTTTACGAGTTCAGAGGTGACCTTGATCCACCAGAGCAGTTCTTCAAAGGTAATGTAAAGATGACCCACGATAGCGTGTTTATGTTTAGTGACACCGCTACCGTTACAGAATCAATCTTAACAGCAATGGGGGAGGTAGTGATCCTGCAGAATGATACTATAAAATTATTTTCCGACTCGCTCTATTACAACAGTGAAACGAATCAAGCCAAACTATTCTACGATGTTGTTTTGGAAAATGGAGAGCAACAATTATTTACCGAGCGATTAGATTACAACACCGAAACAAAAATTGCAGTTTATCCAGATACGGCGATCCTCAGAAATAAACGTACAACGCTGAATAGTCTCCGAGGGAAATATGATATGAATGCCAGTCTTGCAACCTTCGTAGGAGAGGTAACCGTTATTGATAAAGAATTTAAACTGTATTCCGATAGTCTGCTTTACAATACCAATTTAGATAAAGCCATCTTCGTCTCTCCGACACGTATCGAACAAAAGACACGAAACATTTACTGTGAACGAGGATTTTATGACATTAAAAATGGCCGTTCAGAATTTTCCCAAAATGCCTACTACCTTGAAGGCAAGAAATCTGCCAAAGCCAATACCATACGGTATGATGAGACTACGAAGATTATTAATCTTATAGGCGATGCCAATTATCAAGATGAAGAAAAATTTGCAGAAGCTGATGAGATGATCTACAATGAAGTGACCAAAGAAATAACCCTATTGGGAAATGCCATGTTTAATGATGGGGAGACCGTTGCAAAGGGGGAGAAAATTGTCTACAATGAAAATACGGAAGAAATAAGTATTGAAGGAAACACCAATCTAGATTCCGAAGAAAGTATGATAAGTTCCAAAAACTTGAGCTACGATGACAGTCTAGGAGTCGCGATTTTTACAGACGATGTGGAGTTTTTTAACAAGGAAGATAGTGTCTATGTATTTTCCGATAGAATTGAAGTAGATGATAAAAATAGTTCTTTCATTGCCAATGGGGAGACAAGACCTTACATGCTACAATTTATTGATTCTGACAGCATGCTCTTAAGTGCGGAACAATTACACATATCGGAAAGAGTGGATAGTCTGGATACCATCAATATGTTCAAAGCTTATCATGATGTAAGAATCTGGGGAGAGGATTTTCAAGCCAGATCAGACTCCTTATACTACGATTCTTCCGATTCTATTTTTGTGCTCTTTGATCAACCGATCATGTGGTCTGACAGCATGCAGTTTACTGCGGATACCATCCGGCTTAAGCTGGGGAAATCTGGAATCGATAAGATCTATCTCAATGGAAATGGAATGATCAATGAATGGCTAGAAGACAAATACTATAATCAGCTCAAAGCCAAATATATAGAGGCCCAGATCGATAGCTCGAAAATTAAAAATCTCCTGATGCGGCAAAATGCGGAGGCCAATTATTATATTTTGGATGATGAGAAGGCTTTTGTAGGGCTCAATTTCACGCTTTGTAATCGGATGAAATTTTTCTTTGCCGGTGGAGAACTCAGTGATATTAAATTTTATGAGCAACCCACATCCAAGCTCACACCATTCCAAAAACTGACCCAAGAACAGATTTATCTCAAAAATTTTAAATGGGATATAGATAATAAACCAAATTCTTTGGAAGATTTATTGAAACCAAAAGAAAAAGTAGAAATTAGCATTCCATTAAATGATCCTTCTGATGCGCTTGAAGAGGTAGAAGGAGAAAGTGTGAAAGAAAGTAAAGAGAAAAAAAGTAATGAAAAGAGCCAAAGCAAAAATTGATTTTACTCGATGCCTGACATCGATGCTTGCCCTTTTGTTTCTGAGCACTGTTTTTTATGGACAGACTGCCACAGAGAAATTTAATACAGCGAATGAGGCTTATGAAAAAAATCGCTTTAAACTTGCCATCGATACCTACGAGGAAATTCATAAGGCCGGCGATAAATCTGCAGACCTCTATCTAAATTTAGGAAATGCCTATTTTGAAACAGAAAATTACGCCAAAGCAATTCTATCTTACGAGCGAGGCTTACGGTTATCACCCAATGACGAGTCAATTCTTGCCAACTTAGAAATAACAAGAGATCAATTAGCTTCAGAAATTATTGAGGTGCCAGATTTTATTCTGCTACGGTGGTGGAGATCTTTTTGTCTGCTCTTTAATTCAACCATTTGGTCGATCATTCAATTCATCTGCCTATTTACAGCAGCCTTTCTTCTCTGGAGATTATATAAAGATCAGTTGAATCTGAGTCGACCTAAAATGATAGCAGTTTTTACTAGTCTTCTTTTCGGATTTTTACTTTTCTTCTTTGCCGCTAATACTAATGACCAATTAGCCAATGCTCAATTTGCCATCTTAATAGAAAAATCTAGTTTGTACTCAGGGCCAGATGATCGAAGCGATATGGTGGAAGAATTGTTTCCAGGCAATAAAATTAGAATCATAGACCAGATTGACGATTGGTACAAAGTAAGACTTGCCAATCAATCCATAGGTTGGGTTTCAAAATCCATGGCTGAAAAAATCTAGATATCTAACCACAGGCATTTAATGACTATATGATGGCGATCTCAATTCCGCTTATTTTAATGGCGTGTATCTTATACCAATCCTTGCACCCAGACTATTTATTTTCTCAGTGTTCGCTGCGAATCTAAAGCTACCTATCATTTGATTCAGATTAGCCGTACCATAGATTCCAAACTGATCAGTGAAAGAATATTGAAGTCCGATGCCAGAATTAAAGCTAGCATATAAATTTTGCTTTAGGTTTCCACCCTGTAATAAACCCTTGGAAAGATCCTTTCTACTTAACCTTGTCTCTGCTGCAAAATCTTCTTCATTACCGGGACCGGGCGTCGGTGCAGGTCCTGAAGGATCATTAATTATAAGATCTTTTAAGGTTTCATAGTTGGAATTCACAATAAAGTTTGCAGTCACACCAAGTTCCGCAATCAAGTCAAGTTTTTCTCCCAGCGGATGGTGCCATCTAAATCCGAGTGGAATACTCAATTGTTGGTATTCAATCTTGTTTAAATAGTAATCATAGATCTCACCATCAACTCCAGGAAGTACTTCATGAAGATCTTTGGGGTTGTAGCTCAATTGTTGATATTTAAAGCCACCCATTATTTCGATAGATTCCAGTGTTTTAGAAACTCCGATTCCAAAAACAGAATTGCTAGAATTTTCAGCAAGTGCTCTTCCGAATAAAGTATCTCGAGGACCTGTGATTAATTGGTAATTAGTTCCAGTATATAAGTGGTAATGGAATTTACTTAATTCTTGGTCGTTTTCATCTGTGTCTATCACCGCAAAGCCAAAATCTTCTCCATTAACAGGATTCTTTCTTTCCTCCCAATTCAACGCAGCAATAGACTGCAATTGATTAAGAGATGCCAGATCATTGGACGCAATTTTAGTTGCTGGCTCACTGACCTTATCCGAAGAGGCGACCGATGGAAGACCATCAGACTCATAATCTCTAGGGCTTACGGCCATGCTTGTATTTCTACTAGTCGGCGGGGTAGTGTCGCTATTCAATGTATTGCCATCAGAATTCGTAGAAACAGGTTCGTCATTACTTGATGAATTTTTCAACGCCTTTTTAATAGGAATGGCAATGGAGACATTGCTTGTCGTAGCAGCTGCTATTCTTGTAGTGGTTTTCTTTGAGTTTTTATTCTTATTTGCACTACTAGTGCTTGCCGTATTTGTTGTAAACCCTATTTCTTTTGGAAGTCTATTATTTGACTCATTGCCAGCAAGAATTTCAGAAGAAGTGGATATTTTTTCAACCGTCGCTAGTTGTATGTGTTTGTTAGTTTCTGGGTGAATAAACTCTGCGATGAAATTTGCATAAGTGATAAATAAAAGGATTGCAATAAGCCCTTCGTACCACTTGACTGAAAGTATATTTTTTCTAAGTCTTTTTAGTTCTACTAGTTTAGTTCTCAGTAATTCCCAGTGCGTATCATTGTAATTTGTGGTGTAATCATCTAATCTGTTTTTGATCTCGTGATCCATTCGTGAGTCACTTAGATTGGCAGATTTCATTTTTTCTGAGAAGACTGCCCAATCCGCGGAGGGCACCGCCGTCTGATCCAATGCTAGGCGATCTTGAACAAAGCTGTCAAATTCATTGTCTGTTAATTCGTTGCCTTTGGACGCTTGTAGCTTTGTATTGAAGCCCGCCCAGTCAACAGGGGGTAGGGTAATGATCGGCTCACTCACCTTATCCAGGATCGCCTGGTCAAATGCCTCATCATCGAGCATTTGTTGATTGGATGTTTTCAGTTTTTGGGAAAAAACACTCCAGTCTGACCCTGGTACATTCATCTGAATGTTGTCCAGTTTCTCTTTTATTATATTATCAAACTGTTTATCTAACATGGTCAACTATTCCTTTACGGACGATTATTGTTTTCAATTTTTTTCTAGCCTTCGCTAAGTTTGATCTCGAAGTGCTTTCATTAATATTCAGCTTTTCTCCGATTTCTTGGTGCGAATATCCATCAATAATAAATAGGTTAAAGATGGTTCGGTATTGATCTGGCAACTCTTGTATGGCAGCCATTATATCTTTAGCATTGATTTGACTTATGGCATCAGCATCAAGGCTTGAAACATGGTACGCCTGCTCGATGTCACTGGTCCTCATTTTACTATTCTTCCGATAGTGATCAATCGCTGTATTTACAATGATCCTTTTTATCCAAGCTTTTAAATTGGTCCCGCTCTGATATCTTGCGATGTAGCGGAAAACCTTTATAAAACCCTCGTGAAGAATGTCTAGCGCCTGCTCCTTATCAATTGCATATCGTACACAGATGGGGTATAATATTGGGTAAAATGTCTCGTATAAATTTTTTTGTGCCCATTCTTCCTCCCGTACACACGCTGCAATTAGATCCTTTTCATTGGTGTCTAGTGAAATCGATAAATCCATAGTATTATTCATTTTAAACAACCACTTTGGGTCATTTGCTTTTAAAACGTTCTCGACATAGGAATTGCTGCCTGATTAAAGTTAAGGAATATTATTCCCTTCTTTTCACTCTAGGCAAATGTTTAATACTTCCATCATTCAATAGCTGCACTTTTTAAGGTTTAACATATATATTTGCATCATAATCAACAGCAAATACATTAGGTTTTTCTAAAATATGAGCAAAAAGAACTCAAAAGTAACAGAGACGGGACCTCCAGGATCTCCCACTCTGGAGAGCATGTACAAAGAATATTTTTTGGATTATGCCTCCTATGTTATCCTTGAAAGAGCGGTTCCAGCCGTAAATGACGGCTTAAAACCAGTTCAAAGAAGGATTTTACACAGTTTGAAGGATAAAGATGATGGCAGATACCATAAAGTAGCCAATATCATCGGGCATACCATGCAATACCATCCCCATGGGGATGCAGCCATTGGTGACGCCTTGGTTAAGCTAGGGCAGAAGGACCTGCTCATAGATCCGCAGGGAAACTGGGGAGACGTAAGGACCGGAGATTCTGCCGCCGCACCTAGATACATTGAGGCTAGACTAACAAAATTTGCCCTAGATGTACTCTTCAATCCACAGACGACCAACTGGCAGATGTCCTATGATGGCCGAAGAAAAGAGCCGATCACGTTACCCGCTAAGTTTCCATTAGTCCTAGCTCAGGGGGTAGACGGGATTGCTGTAGGACTTTCGACCAAGATCTTGCCCCATAACTTCATTGAACTCATCAAAGCTTCTATTAAGATCCTAAAAGGCCAAAGCGTGAAAATATATCCTGATTTTCAATCGGGAGGTCAGATCGATGTCAGTGACTATCAAGGCGGTAAAAGGGGTGGAAAAGTAAAAATCAGAGCTACGATCGAACAAGTAGACAAGAAAACCTTAAAAATTACGGAGTTACCCTACGCTGTAACAACAACGTCGCTCATAGACTCCATCTTAAAAGCCAATGATAAGGGAAAAATAAAGATCAAGAAGGTCATCGACAATACCGCAAAGGAAGTTGAAATTTTACTGGAATTGGCTCCCGGTGTCTCACCAGAGATTATGGTAGATGCCCTCTATGCATTCACACACTGTGAAGTATCTGCCTCACCCAATGCCTGTGTCATTCAAGACAATAAACCGGTCTTTTTAAAAGTCGAGGATATCCTAAAAATTTCTACAGCCAATACCAAAGACCTGCTGAGGCAAGAGCTAGAAATAAAGAAGGGAGAGCTAGAGCAAAAATGGCACATGGCTTCTCTTGAAAAGATCTTTATTGAGGAAAGAATCTATAGAGACATTGAAGAAGCTGAATCTTTTGAAGAAGTCTTAAAAATTATAGAAAAGGGCTTGCGCAAATATGTAAGAACCCCAAAAGAAAAGGCCAAGAAAACAGATAAGAGACTCCGATTAAACCGAGAAATAACGGAAGATGATATCGTCCGACTCACAGAAATTCGGATTAAAAGAATATCGAAATATAACAAGTTTAAAGCCGTTGAGCTGATCAAAGGGATAGAGGAAGATTTGAAACAAGTGGCCTATGATCTGAAGCACCTCACAGATTTCACCATTGCCTTTTTCGAGATGCTCTTATCCAAGTACGGTAAAGGAAAGGAACGCCGCACCATTATCACAGAATTTGATTCCATCAAGGCTAAGATTGTGGTCGCCAAGAATTCTAAGCTCTACGTTGATCGCAAGGAAGGCTTCGTTGGATCTGGGCTTAAGAAGGAAGAGTTTATTTCTGATTGCAGTGACATCGATGACATCATCGCCTTCACTAAGGATGGAAAATTCAAGGTCGTGAGAATGGGGGATAAGGTCTTTGTAGGGAAAGGAATTTTGCACGCAAGTGTCTGGAAAAAAGGAGATGAGCGGACGACCTACAATATGATTTATCTCGATAAAAAAACCGGCGTATCCAGAGCCAAAAGATTTAATGTAAAATCCATCACCCGTGGAAAAGAATACGATCTCACTAAAGGCAATGATTCTAAAGTAGTTTACTTCAGCCACAACCCAAATGGTGAGTCAGAATTGGTCAATATCTATCTATCCCAAGGCTGCCGAGCCAAAAAGAAAATCTTTGATTTCGACTTTGAAGATTTAGAAATTAAGGGTAGGGGAGCCGGTGGTAATATCGTAACCAAGTATCCGATCAGACGAGTTGATCTATTAGAAAAAGGAAAGTCTTCTCTCGGTGCGGTAAAGTTCTGGATGGACAAAACCAGTGGTCGGTTAAACAAACAAGAAAGAGGAAAAGCGCTTGGGAAATTTGACACGGGAGATCTTCTCTTAGTCATTTATACCGATGGCACATACATGGTTACCGTTGCCAAAGAAGAGAAGAAAATTGATGTTTCTAAATTAGCGCACATTGGTAAATTTGATCCTGAAGCACCTATTAATTCGGTCTACTTTGATGGGCAGAAAAAATGGACCATGGTAAAACGCTTTTTAATAGAAACAACAACCAATGACCAAGTATATACCTTCATCACAGAGCATGGACAGTCAAAATTAAATTACGTATCAGTAGGCGAGGAAGCACCCATTGTTTTCTCCATTATGAAGAACAAACAGAAAGAGGAATACGAGCTTGATCTACATGATTTTATTGATGTGAAAGGTTGGAAGTCTGTCGGAAATAAGCTCGGTGAATATAAAATATTGAAGGTGACTAGCTTAGAAGAAGCGGAAGCCACGGAGGATGATGTCATTGAGGAAGTAAAACCATCAAAATCTAAGAATTCCAAGACCAAAGGAAAGTCAGGCTTAAATCCAGGAGATACGATAGAGTTTGATTTTTAAGACTTGATTAATAAATATAAAAAAGAAAAAGTCTCAAGAATTAAAAAGGAAGGTGGACAACTACACCTTCCTTTTTATCCCTAAATAATCTATTCAAATTCATAGACCAATAGATGTTTTCCATCTGATGTATAAGCCAATCCTGTGTCTGGATCAATGGTTAAAATAGGTTTAATTCTCAAACTTTCATTCTCCCCAATTCGCTCTTCGAAAGGTGAATCAATATCATATACTTTTTCACCCGTACTTGCGTCGAAACCGAAGCACTTACTTGATGCAAAACAAGCCTCATAGACATTTCCATTGTGAAATTGCATTTGGCTACAAAGCCCTCCGCTATCTACATTAAACAATTCCTCACCTGTATGGACATCCACTGCTACCAAAAAATGACTTTCATTGTTGGCATAAATTTTTCCACTATGTGCAACAAGTTTGTTAGCAATCCATGTAAATGTGTTTCCGTAATATTTCCACCATTCGAGACTTCCATCTTCAATGTTGTATGAGTACAAAGCCTTAGCTCCCAAAAGTAATTGACCGTCATGAAAAATTACTTCTCCTGGTGATCCATTTCCATTGGCGGCATTTGTAGGAATTACGTCAGTAGTCCAAATCAATTCATTATTAGTCAAAGAATATAAATTAAGCCATCGGACTTGCATATTTGATTCGTTATGCCATTTATGTAAAACAAAAGAAAGGTAATCTTCTCCAGCCCAATGAAAAGCTACTGGATTGATATAACGGAGATTTAAACTATCTGTTTGTTGAGTACTGACGATTTCTTTCCATTCCCCATTATAAATGGAGGCTATCCTTATGGTGGCATCATAGGAGTATTCTTCCCAAGTCACCTTAAAAATTTGATCCTCAAATCCTTCAACACGTGAATAACCACTTTCAGCTCTATGATGCCAAAGGGTCATTCCTGTTTCTAAATCGATTCCATAACTCAAGTTGCTCTGAGAAATACATAATAAGCCATCATAAACATACGCACTTGGACCAAAACCCTTTGCACCGGAACCATAGGTTTCAAAGGCATCATTCCACGTCCATAAAATATCTAAAGACTCTTTGTCATAGGCTGTGATCCACCCCTCTTGCGAGTCAGATATAAAATATATGACTTTGTCTTCAAAAATAATAGGCGTTTCCACATCGGCCCAAGAGCCTATTCTTCCTTCAATAATAGGAATGAATTTTTTCAAAAATGGCTTCTCCTCCTCTGGTTCTTGTGGTTGAATACTACAAGAAATAGATAGTATGGAGATTAATATTATGAAATATTTCATGGTTTAAAAGTTGCTAAAATCATCAGTTCTTTATCTAAAAACTTGTAGGATAAAAAAGGAAGCTGGATCAACTCCACTTTCCTTTTATTCCTTAAAAAATCTATTCAAATTCATAAACCAACAGATGTTTCCCATCTGATGTATAGGCCAAGCCTGTGTCTGGATCAACGGTTAAAACATGTCTAAATATCACATCCGCATTTTCCCCAACTCGCTCTTCAAAGGGGGAGTCGATGTCATATAATATTTCACCCGTACTTGCATCGAAACCAAGGAGTTTACTTGTTGAAAAACAAGCCTCATAAACATTTCCATTGTAGAATTGCATTTGGCTACAAAGCCCTCCACTATCGACATTAAACAATTCCTCACCTGTATAGACATCCACGGCAACCAAGAAATGACTTTCATTGTTGGCATATAGTCTTCCATTATGTCCAACAGATTTGCTTGCCCCAAATGTAAATATGTTTCCGTAGTATTTCCACCACTCGAGACTGCCATCTTCAATATTATAGGAGTATAAAGCTTTACCTCCCAAAAGTAGTTGACCATCATAAAAAGTTACTTCTCCTGGTGCTCCATTTCCATTGCTGGCATTGGTAGGAATAGTATCAGAAATCCAAATCAATTCATCATTAGTCAAAGAATATAAATTAAGGAAATGGACCCTTTTATTTAGAATATTGTTTGTTTTTTGTAAAACAAAAGAAAGGTATTCTTCTCCAGCCCAATTAAAAGCGACAGGATTGAAATATCGTACATGAAAACTATCTGTTTGTTGAATACTGACGATTTCTTTCCATTCCCCATTATAAATGGAGGCTTTTCTTATGGAGGCATCAGAAGTGAATTCTTCCCAAGTCACCTTAAAAATTTGATCTTCAAATCCTTTAATACTGGAATTCCCACTATTAGCCCTTCGATGCCAGAGAGTCTTTCCTGTTTCTATATCGATCCCATAACTCAAATTACTCTGAGAAATACATAAAATGCCATCATAGGTATATGAATTATGCCCAAAACCTTTAGCACCATCACCATAGGTTTCAAAAGCTTCATTCCAAGTCCATAAAATATCTAAAGACTCTTTGTCATAAGCTGTGATCCACCCTTCGTCTGATTCCTTTTCGGTAATAAAATAAATAAGGTTTTCTTTGCAAATTGCAGGAGTTTCTACATCGGCCCAAGAGCCTTTTTTTCCATCAAGTAGAGGAATGAATTTTTTTAGAAAAGGTTTCTCCTCCTCTAGTTCTTGTGGTTGAATACTACAAGAAAAAAGCAGGATAGGGATTAATAATATGAAATATTTCATGGTTTAAAAGTTGCAAAAATCATCAATTCTTCATCTAAATACTTGTAGGATGAAAAAGGAAGGTGGATCAACTCCACCTTCCTTTTTATCCTTAAATAATCTATTCAAATTCATAGACCAATAGATGTTTTCCATCTGATGTATAGGCAAATCCTGTGTCCGGATCAATGGTTAAAACGGGTTTAAATATCAAATCTTCATTCTCCCCAACTCTCTCTTCAAAAGGGGAGTCGATGTCGTATAATTTTTCACCCATGTTTGCATTGAAACCAAGGAGTTTACCATTGGTCCAAGAAGTCAAATAAACATTTCCTTCGTAAAATTGCATTTGGCTACAAAGCCCTCCACTTTCAACATTAAATAATTCTTCACCTGAATTAACATCCACTGCTACCAGAAAATGGCTTTCATTGTTTGCATAGAGTTTTCCATTTTGTGCAACAAGTCTATTTGCTCCAATTGTGAATGTGTTTCCGTAGTATTTCCACCATTCGAGACTGCCATCCTCAACATTGTAAGAGTATAAGGCTTTATTTCCCAACAGTAATTGCCCCTCATGAAAAATTACTTCTCCTGGTGCTCCATTTCCATTACTGGCATTGGTAGGAATGGTATCAGAAATCCAAATCAATTCATCATTAGTCAAAGAATATAAATTAAGCCAATGGACTTTTTCATTTAGGCCATTATGCCATTTTTGCAAAACAAAAGAAAGGTAATTTTCTCCTGCCCACTGAAAGGCAATGGGATTGAAATATCGTACATTAAAACTATCTGTTTGTTGAATGCTCACGATCTCTTCCCAAGCTCCATCATAAATGGAGGCTTTCCTTATAGAGGCGTCATGAGAGTATTCTTCCCAGGTTACCTTAAATATTTGATCATCAAGTCCTTCAACACTAGAATTACCACTTTCGGCTCTATGATGCCAAAGGGTCTTTCCTGTTTCTAAATCGATTCCATAACTCAAGTTGCTCTGAGAAATACATAATATGCCATTATTGTGATATGAAGTATGCCCAAAGCCATTAGCATTAGCACCATAAGTTTCAAAAGCATCATTCCAGGTCCATAAAATGTTTAGGGATTCTTTGTCGTATGCTGTAATCCATCCCTCGTTCTTTTCGTTGTCTGAAATAAAGTAAATAACCTTATTTTCAAAAATTATTGGATCCGCCCACCAATCCATTCTTCCATCAAGAATAGGAATAAATTTTTTTAAAAAAGGTTTCTCCTCCTCTGGTTCTTGTGGTTGAATACTACAAGAAATAGATAGTATGGAGATTAATATTAAGAAATATTTCATTGTTTAAAAGTTGCAGTCTTCAAATTTAAAGACGGGGTCAGGTATCTCATCTTGTGACATAATAAATTTAATCCCCCCATGTACCCTTGGTGAATCAGATTGATTCCAATGTGATAATCCACCATAGTGTAAATTGTAGATTTCTCCCGGCACATGTTGTGAAGATACTAAAACTACGCCATCATTGGGGAGAGGTTTGTTAGGTATCCATTCCTTTATATCTATGGTTGTCGGAACTCCTCCGGTTTCATCACATGGATTTACGCCATCCTTGATGCAATATCCTCGTTCACAGTAATAACCTGTAGGGCAGTCTTCTTCAACTATACATTCCTGCGCATCTGCAGCTCCGACTACTAATACAGACGTAACAACAAATGTACCTCCTTGAGCAGCTCCTATAACGTCTAGCCAGCCATCTTCACTGGAACCTATCCATAACCTTGCATCCCGAAATTTATCTGCAGCTCTCAGTAACTTTGATTTTCTTTTTTTCATGAAAGAAGGCAACAATGCGGCAATATTTCTGGTAGTGGTTTCTACATCTCTATAAATATTAGTTGCATCTTCCATAAATTCAACCACATCTGTATCAGAACCATCACTTAATAAGTTCCAATGGATAGGAGAGATTTCCTGAGTAGTTATACTGATGGCTGAGTGAGAGGGTAGAGGTAGTTGGCCAGAAGTACTATTCAATTGTAGGTCAATGATTGTTTTTAATTCTGACCCTGTTATTCCACCGTCAGGTATCAACATATTTACCTTAATAACCGTCTCAAACAAATTATGGCATAATACCAAAGAAGCTATTTGAACACCTGCCGCTGCATAATCTGCTAAATTTAAGAAAGGTACTACATCAGCAATTAGACTGATTCCTTGAGCTGGTCCATTTACTGCTTCAAAACATCCATGCTCTAGATAATTTTCCATGGTGCCATCTAGCACACTATTGGCCAGTTTTGTTCCTTGATGTTGCGATCCGATAGAAATAGATCCGCCGAATAAACTATTATTGGAGTCGTCTACAGCTCTCAATACTTGACCGCCGGAGCTGCTTCCTATGGCAATATCATTCACTGTTGCTCCAGATGCGGACAAAACTCCTTTTACTTCTTCGGCTTGAAGCAATAAACCATCGGGTGATGTGTAATTGGCATTGGTTGTTGAAAAATTTGTACACTTGGCGTTTAATTCAGTTTCAAATTCTGCCCATCTTGTAGAGTTCCCGCCGAGCCCATGAACAAAGTGTACTTGCTTTTGAGCGTTGGTTTGCCAAGCTAAAAAAAGTAGTGTTATATATATTAAGTGTCTCATTATCTAGTTATTTGATAGTTGTTAAATTGTTGAATTTCAGTTCTAGTATATTTATCCTTACACATAGGACTTATTTCTTGAGAAATGGAGGTAATTGATTGAGGTACAATTTCTCCATCATCTGAGCAAGTATAGTTGAATATCTGGATGTTTTGATCCCCATTAGGATCTGTAGTGACAACTTGTAGTTCGAGATATGTTTCCTTGCTGTAAGTGGTAATCGTCTCAACGCCAAATCTATCTACCTCCCTAATGGTTACGGTAGTTTCAGTTTCAGAGACTATTTTTCCAAAATCAACCGCATTCTGGTATAATGAATCAAACTCAATGGCCATATCTTCCTCTGAAACATTGTAATAATAGACCATTTCCGCCCAGAATTCTGTAAACGCCTCCATGGTTTCTGTATAACTGGTGTCTTGGCCGGTATAACTCAGGACTCCATTACATATCTCAGTGTTTGACTCAAAATCGTAGTTAACGCCATTTACCTCTCTGGCTCTTGAACCTTCATTGTTTGATTGAAGGTAACTGTCAATATCAATACAGGGATTTACAGCATTAATTACAGCATTTACAACCCATAATTGAGAAGCGTTTGTGAGAACATACAGGTCCGATTCGCACATATCTTCTAGTTCACCCGTCTCCGGTTTTAAACTACTAAATAATTGTAATTCATAATCAACTTCAACAGCCATACCTCTATTTTGTACTGTTGTGTTATTATTATCTCCTAACGAACCATCTTTTTAACATCCAAAAACTAGAATTGTTAAAGTTAGAAGGGTTAAAATATTTGTTTTCATACATACTAGATTAAAAAATTTGTGAATTAATAAGGGTCTTTTTTACCTTGTAAATATGCCTCCAAATACGAATACGCTTCTTTATTCATTTTGAATTAAAGTATTGATTATAAATACTTATTCGGCGGTCTTTCCTATAATTTTCTCCCTATAAAACAAACTGAATGAACAATTGTAAGGTGGTGAGACAAATCTCATCAAAGGATTTAGCAACGAGTTTTAATTGATTAAGAAGTGGTTGACACATTGGCGAAGCTTATTTTGAGATCCTCGAAAATAGCCGTAGGTTGTAAAAAGGCAGAAAATTATAGATCAATTACTTGTAAAGAGAATTTCCAAATTGGTTAAATCATTTCAAGGATTATTAAAAAAATATATGAATAAAATTCAACCTAGATTAATGTCGTATTTAGAACATAAATATGGCGAATTATACAGTGTCCCAAAACTTTTGATGGACACACTTTCCATTAGTAAAAGTAGTGCTTACAAAAAGTTCAATTGTGAAGTTTCCCTAAGTTTGGAAGAATTGGAAAACCTCCATCAAAAGTTTAAGCTTCCAATTTCATCATTTCTTCATGGCGGTAGTCAATTTTCATTTCAACTTGATTCCTTTGACAAGAGACCCGAGCACCCATTAGAATACCTTCAGAACATTGCGAAGCATCTTGATGAATACAGTAAATTTTCTGAAATCGAATTTATTTACGTTGCGAATGAAATTCCAATATTTCATCTCTTTAACTTTCCAGCCCTTCTAAGAGTTAAGTTATACATATGGGACTATACAAACTGGAATACGGCTCATCTTGCGGATGAGTTCAATTTGCATATTTACGATGATGAGGTCTACAACTTTCATAAACTAAGAAAGTCGGTTATTCAAAGTTATTTAAGTATGAAAGGATTAGAATTGTGGAGCCCTCGGTTTCTTGATTCACTCATAGAACAAATAAAATACTTGATTGAAAGTTATATTCTTACATCATTGGAAGATATAGATAAACTATGTCAGAGCTTACGTGACCTGTATCAGCATCTTTTAAAAACTGCTCAATCTGGAGTAAAAATTAGTCAAGAATCTAATCTTCCACAAGGGAAAAATATCACAATCTACAACAATCATGTAATTATGACGCCCCTCTTAATTTTAGGTAAGTCTGAGGAAGTTGATGCCATTTTTACAATGCTTGATATCCCCAATTATGTGTTCTGTAATGAACCGAAAGTAAATCAAATGGTAGGAGCTTGGATTGAGAAAATACTAACACATTCAAAACTTATTTCCAAGCAAGGTTCGAAAGACAGGAAACAATTTTTTAAAATCTTAGAAAGAAAAATAGACCTTGGGATTGAGGAGATTCAAAGGACTTCTCAGCTATATACGAATTCGGATTAAGGCAAGACTAGATGAACTTAACTTCAGACAAAATCCCAACTTAAAAAGGAAGGTGGATCAACGCCACCTTCCTTTTTAATTTTTTAAATATTTTAATAACACTTTAGGCTAGATTTTAATCAACTGTTGCACTTCAGAGTAGTGTTCGTTTCTGAAATGTATAATGTATGTACCCGCATTAAGTTCTGAAACATCCATAGATTTTTGTTCTGAATTTATTTTTCTCAAGAGCTGTCCATTCACATTGAATAGAAAGAAAGTACCTTCTTCTTCCGTAGACAAATTAAGTATTTCCAAAACTGGACTAGGGTACACCGAAAACCTTTTTTCTGACGTTTCTGTGACACTTAATGTTCCATCTTGCTCAATGCAATTTATTTGAACAACTAAGGTGTTTGGACAGATTGAAGTTTCATTCAGCTCCGTGTAGTTGAGAATCACTTTATCTACTTCTGATAGATCAAAATTCTCACCGTCAAGGAATTGCGGTTCCAACAAGGTCCCATCTTCTGTCTCTATCAAAAAGAGCATATCACCACCGCAGTTCATTTCGATCACAGAGCCTTTGGTATCGGAAATACATTCTGCTTCGTCACAATCAATGACTCCTCGGGTAAAAAAGTTTAATCCTCCATTGATATTTCCACTTAGAATATCCATGAAGCCATCTCCATTTACATCCCCGAGTTGGAAGTCCACCTGGGGTCTTGTATCCAGTGTATCCAATGCAAGTATTTCATCATAAAGTAATAAATTACTAGTAAATGGATTTAAGGTAGAACCGACCAACTGATTGGTTCCATCTTCATTATTAATAAGCTCATAAGTGCATCTTTCCAAACCGTCATAAATAAATGTCGGGTTAGTAAAATCTATCATACCATTCTCATTTTTATACAAGTACAAGGTTGATATATTATTATTAGAGATCCCATCGTGGAAAGCAAGTATGTCCAAAAAGCCATCACCATCATAATCAAATAAATCCATCCCAAACATATCAATAAAATCAGCGTATGACTGTGATTCATTCAGTGCACCATTTTGATTTGTATAGATCTGGACTACCTCATTAAAAGGATCATCATTGTATATGACTAGGTCCGTAGTACCATCGTTGTTTATATCTCCAAATTCTAATTGCCCTCTGGAGCTATTATTCTGTATGGTCTCTAAGGAATAATTTTCTATGCCCGAACTATTTTCTAAGATTGCAACTGTAAAGGTGCTGGTGTCTTGAGTAATCGTAGAGAAAAGACCGGTGTGGATTATAATATCAGCGTAACCATCATTATAAATGTCTTCGACATAAAGTTCAAAACCATTTTGCAAATCCACTGCGATCGGTTCAGGATTGGAAAAAGAACCATTGCCTAAATTGAACAAAACAATTATTTGATTGATTGCCTCTCCTTCCATAATGATGAGGTCGCTATCTCCATCATTATCCAGATCTCCAGTTTCTAATTTTAAGATGATATCCGAGTCACTATAATAGTCTGTCAATATCGGCACTAGCGTATCTAAGCTACATCCAGATAAATAATTCTTAATCCAGAATAATTCAGAATCATTATGTGGGGAGCATACTAGTACGTCTTGATCTCCGTCATTGTCCAGATCGCTAAGTTCGAGTTCTTCGTAATCAAAAAGCGAAGAACAATTGGCACAAGTATTCCAATCAAACTTAACATCTTGCGCCTCAGATGGTGAAGCTAAAGCTAATCTAAGTTTGTTATCTACGAACTGAAAGGCAAAAGGCTGACCATCATCCATCCCTGTGATGTTGATAGCCTCAGTCGCTTCTGGACGCGTAATAGGATAAAGGTCTGAATACTGTTCAACTTCTTGAAAGCTGCCATTTTGAAAATTAAAAATCTTTAATCCTTCATCATAAATCGCATAAGCATAGGTGCCTTCACTTGCCAATGAATAAGGTGTCGCATGAATGATCGCGTTGTCTACAGTTTCAAAAAACACATTGGGCATGAACCTACCCTGATTATCCTGTATAAATTCAAAAAATTGAGCGGTCAGGGGAATATATGATCCGACATCACCTGATGTTGCGAGTCTGCCATCTTGGATTTTTCTACATAAGTCTATATCTCCATCCCCATCCACATCATGAAATCTCATGTCCTCAAAGGTGACAGCATCACCCATTGCCATAACAGGAGCAAATATTTCTTCTTCCAGCTCAAGTATTTGATTAGCGTAGTTGTAAATATGAATTTTATCGAGATAAGAATCAATTAACTCAACCGTTGTATCTCCATCAAGGTCAACTAAACGAGCATCGGTACCAAGACTATTGGAAGTACCTACATTAACCGGTATGGCTTCGTAACTAGAACCATTATTCGTATAAAGATAATGATCGGAAGAATGTTCAATAAGCAGCTCCTTGAGTCCATCTCCATCCATATCTCCGATCCCAGATAACTCACCAAAAAACTGTGCTATCTCAATCTGAATATCCTCAGAGCTAAAAGTTCCAGCACCATCATTGAGATATATTCTGACATCCATTAGAAATCCAGAAGAGCTCCCCAACGTACCTACTATATCAATATCCCCGTCCTGGTCCCAATCAGCAATAAGGAATTTTCCATTTCTCAAAGACACCTCATCAACCAGTACATTATTAAGAAAACCTTCGGCCCCACGCTTTCTATAAAAGAGGGTTTCAAGATCAGTGTCGTAACCTATTAAGTCCACTAGATTGTCTCCATCCATTTCAGCCCACAAGGGTAACACGGAATCAGAATAACCTACAGGGATAACTTCCTTTTTATCCCACTGACCGTATGAAGTATGTGATATAATGATCATAATCACTAAAAGTAAATTTTTCATCTTGCTGCATTTTTATTAGCCGGTTAATATTTCTAAAGAACGAAACCAGCCAGATAATGTGGCCTAGCGATATCATTAAAAATTTATTTTACAATGTTAAAAATCATCTCACACATTGGTGTGAAAGGCTGTACCCATCTATACCTCTAAATGTTTCATCTAATAAATATGTCCCTTCATTAATTGTTAATTAAATCTTAAAAGTAAAAGCCATTTATAACAGACATAACTTTTTATGCAGAGTTAAATTCATGATAATTGAGGATTATAATTGTAGCAATTTGAAATTATTTAGGAAAGTTTTGATCTATGTCTTCCTCCCGGAATTTACTAAGCTGCTTCGCAGTCTTGAAATTTTTCCCTTCCTCTGCATGGTGACTGAACGGTTCAACGAAGTTGGAAAGCGATTGACTAAATGTCAATCGATAGTGAAGGAACCGATTCACTAGAATCGGAAGTTTAGTGTCCATGGTACGAAAGAGAAATGTGATTATAGAATTTGAATTGCAAGGGTCTTATATTAAGAACAAATATCTAAACTCTAAGGCTTTCTCAATAGGAGCTTCCTCCCGGAATTTACTACGCTGCTTCACAGGCTTGAAATTTTTCCCTTCAATCTGCATGAAGGAAATTTCATCGGAAGAGTATTTTTCTTTATGATTGACTTCCTCCCGGAATTTACTACGCTGCTTCGCAGTCTTGAAATTCTTCCCTCCATCTGCATGGTGACTGAACGGTTCAACGAAGTTGGAAAGCGATTGACTAAATGTCAATCGATAGTGAAGGAACCGATT
>ENA-ORXT01000204-ORXT01000204.1-marine-metagenome-genome-assembly--contig:-NODE-204-length-98472-cov-9.196606_pt1 | contig 98472 bp, 71 predicted proteins | sample MGYA00237868_ERZ511482 | MGnify/ENA metagenome assembly ERZ511482 | reverse complement strand
ACATACATATACCGATTGTAATCCAACACATTGCCCGGATTCGGCACAATCGTATCCGGCGAGATGAAGTGGCCGATCTGCGGGTCGTAATATCTCGCATTGTAATACATCAAACCAGTCGTATCCAACTTTTGGCCGATGTAGCGGTTTTCGCTGGGGAAGCCAGTTTTGTGACCACCGCGCCAGCCGCCAAAGGCTTGGTACTTTTGCTTGTTGTAGACACCACCACCCCAACTGGTCGCAGCCACGGCAGAGCCGAGATGATCCGAGTGTAGATAGCGGAAGTGTCCATTTGTTGGATCGACCATGGCGATCCGCTGGCCCGTATCATCATAGAAGTATTGCTCCAACAGCGTATTACCCTTGTGGATCTTATCGAGGCGATTTTCAAAGTCTCATTCCAGCGTTTACGTTCCATTCGCCATCGTCGTGCGCGTGGTCATATGACCGTTGGTGTCATAGATGTAGTCTCGACTACCTACTGCGGTCACGGCGTGGGGCTGCCGACATCGCAACCATCAAGGCCAACGGTGGCATTAAGCAACCCGGACTCATTCTCGCCGACGAGGATCACGAAGCAGCCGAACGCACGGTCATCGGCTGGTACCACAAGAGTGATTTGGCACGTATGTCGGATTTGTATGGACTGGGGTTCTGATTAATAGTCGCCCGTAGGCCGCATAAATGAAAAGAGAGGCTGGTCAATGAATGAATCGTCGACCAGCCTCTCTTCTTTGAAATCATGCTTCAATTTCGATCTGTATCATGATAATGCATTAAAGTGCCATAGCGTCTAAAAAATTGGGAATGCTTAGATACGTCCGATGCAAGAAATGTATTGAGCACACCATATCAGAGTAGTACCTAGCATCTTCCTAATAATTAGAATGAACCAATCTCTCAGCGAATGACTAACTCTGCTGGCTCAATCTAATATATTCACTTACGCCAATTCTCCCTGCAAGAAATCCACTTAGCCCTCCAATAAGCAATGAACCGAATGTTTGATAATTTAAACCCTCGTTTATCAGATGAAACGAAAAGATAACAATCCCGCAAATGGAGCCGATCAATCCAATATGAAATTTATGGGGTTGTAACTTTTGGAAAAATGTAACAATGGTTGCTGCTATGATACCTCCAACAACTATGCCAAATAATGAACCACTCAATGTGCCAAATAATAGCAAACCCAATACCTCTAAGTAAGCTATCGACCCACCGCGTAACAGGATATTGGAGGGGTAAAATAAAATAATGAACACAATCGCTAACGTATAACCTGAATATCCACCTAATATCATAAGCAATAGATTTTTACTTTTAGCATATTGAGTACTAGCAAAAACACCGAGACACATGCCGGTGATAGATGTGAGCAGAAACCAAGTAAAAGAGGGACTAATCATTTCCCAAATAATATTGTAGGATGTGAATAACGTTCCGGCTATAGCTCCTCCAACAAACCCACCCCAAAGCCCCCCCTGTAAATAATATCTAATAACTTTCATATCGTTTGTATCTTCCTGTTAATATCACCCATTCTCCACACAATTTTCAAATTTTATGTAGAGAATGGGTGTGTCGAGTACATAAAGAAAATCAGTAACCGAAAATGTCTTTACCTGCTGTATACTCTAATAAATGCCACTGCCATCTTGTCCGCTAGGTAAATCATAAGGATAATCCCAATTCTCGTTTGGAAATGCCCAATTTAAGTATAATGCAGTAGATTCAGCATCACTTCGACGAATGATTTGTTCTAGCTGTCCAGAGTGATAGCTATATATTTCCAAAGAAGGAAAGTGATCCCTGTTGCCAGAAGAAAGCCAGTTCCCTTTACCATCTTGCTTCAACCTAATTTCACCATCGATGCTAGGTGCAATAAAAAAACCTGAATTGGCTGATTGGTTTAGTGAGTAATTCAAGACAATTTCCTCTCCTTGAGTCTCAATGTTGAACCAGTTGCCAGATCCAAAAGCCTGTTTAACATATCCCCACACACCTTCTTGATTTGTTGGATAAGCTTCAAATGATTTTCCACTAGTTCTTGTTGAAGGATTCATAATTATCGAGGTGTTTTCTGTTGAGACAGCTTGATCCAAATCGACGTAAAGGTATGCCCTTGATTGCTCTGGTTCACTATCGTAGTCAAAGGTTCGATCGTCCCCTTTGAGGTTTAGTGCTGTTTCTTTCGGGATAAAGAACCCAATACACAATACATTGCCACTATCCTCCGACGGAGCAGGACAATGCCCACTAGGATCGGTGTACTTGAGCGGAGAACCGCGCACATACATATACCGATTGTAATCCAACACATTACCCGGATCCGGCACAATCGTATCGGGGCTAATGAAATGGCCGATCTGCGGGTCGTAGTAGCGGGCGTTGTAGTACATCAGGCCCGTCTCGTCGGATTGTTGGCCGGTGTAGGTGCGATCCGTGTTGAGTTGGGTGTCGCCGCTGCGGCGCGATCCGTATGGGTTATACTCGCGCTTGTTGACTATCTTACCGTTATCGCTTCCCACTACGCCCGTCTCGGCGATAGTGCTTCCGAGGTGGTCGCCGTGTAGGTATGTGAAGACGCCGTTGCGCTCCATGGCAACGCGCTGGCCGTTAAAGAAATAGTACTTCACTTTGTGGGCTGTGGCAAGTGGCGCACTTCGACTGGACTCAGCGGCCACAGAAGCAGCTTGTACCATGCCTTCACTGGTGTTGCCCAGCGTTCTTCCAATCAAAATGGGCAATCGGGCACGGTCGCCTTCGGACCTGGGCCACTCTACGAATCCTTTGCTCTGGATGATAAGGAGCCAACTGTGCAACGCATACTGGCCGCGGCCAAAGCGTGTGATATCGACGCCGAACTCGTCTCGAACAATGGCGGCATGGACGCGAATTGAATTGTCGCCCACGGTATCCCTGCGGTGACGAATGGTGCGGGCCAACGCGATGTCCACAAGCCGGATGAGTGGATCGATTTGGGCGATTTTGAGCGAGCGTGTCGGTTGGCTGTGGCGATTGTGGGGGAGTAGAATAAAAGAGGCGGATCGAGATATCTCGATCCGCCTCTTTTATTCTATAAAGCTATCGTTTTTGTAAAATGAGAAGTTTGAAATAAATATTGGTCTTTGCTTAGGATTGAGGTGCTTTCTCCGATAACGCGATTAAGATAGAATGTATGCCTTTTGTGATTTTTTCATAACTTGCATCATTATTTCTTATTGGTTTAGAAATATGATTCCATTCTGCTTTAGTCATCAAATTTCGTAAACCATTTACTGATGAACCCCGTAAAGATATGCATTTTTTCTCATAGATTTTTTTGAACTGAGCATCGCATGTTGGCGCTGCTGTGTTTATTAGAGACCATAGAACAATATCTAAATTATCTGGACTACCCAGAATTGAGGGTTGTTCTAATATAAATTCAACCCAATTCGAAGTGACCTTATATGGTGTACAAATTTTACAGATAGCCTCCCAAATCTCAGAGTATGTCACCTGAATTTGAGCTCTGGCTGTGGATTCGAATGAACCCCATTTTTGCTGCCTATATTCTACAGATTCATAGTGCTTAGGAACCAAGTGGATTCCATATCCAAGCTGCGAGGCAGTATCTTGCCAAACCTGCTCCGTCAGAGACCATATCCACTTGCTATCTTTTATCTGGAATAAGACATGAGTAATATTTTTGCTGGTGGACTCAGCGCTTTCTGGATTTCCATACATACCAGGTCTTTCAGCAATAAATTGTAGCTGGCGAATCAACGTATCATATTCGTTCATTAGGATATCCTATTTATGTGGAACCACCGTATGTATCGAGTTTTTTGGTCACAACCCAACCCAATACATACGGTAGAGTATTCAATTAATCGGGAAGGCCCTCTATGGCATCCGGATATTGCCATCTATTCAGATATTCACTAACTAATTGGCCTGCATGTCCCGTAAATGCATCATAAACCATTCCTCCCTTAACAACTACTTCATGATGGCCCCAAGCTGTTTCAACTCCATCAAATTCTCCTAATGTAGGAGCACCACCCATAGCTGTTAATCGAACGATTTCGCCACCAATCAGCTTTTGGATCTGATCGGCCACTCCCTCACAACCAGAGGCGCACCTCGGATCTGATGCTGAATGTGGTTGCCAGCCTTGACCAATTGCTAAGCTGTTAACTATATTATCCCCAGCCTGCGGTTGACTTAACTGGAATCCCTCATTTTGACTTGGAACACTCGTTTCAGTTGTAACTGTCCAGCTATCGTACCCCGTCATTGAGGTTTGATCCCCAAAACCAGGAACTGAGGTATCGATAGCGGGGCTTGCAAAACCTTCCTGCGGCATGTCAGGTACGGACTCTACAATTAGAAGTGCTGCTAATGCAGCAAAAGCGCGCTGAACAAACTTTCCACCCATATCAACGCATCTAGGCATAGCAAGGCCAACACAATGCCCAGTCGGATCATTGTACTTCATCGGGTTTCCGCGAACATAAGCATAGCGATTGTAATCCAACACATTGCTCGGATCGGGCACAATCGTATCCGGCGAGATGAAGTGGCCGATCTGCGGGTCGTAGTAGCGGGCGTTGTAGTACATCAGGCCCGTCTCGTCGGATTGTTGGCCGGTGTAGGTGCGATCCGTGTTGAGTTGGGTGCTGCCTCTGCGGCGAGTTCCGTATGGTTTGTACTCGCGCCATGCCGTGCGAGCGCCAGTGGTATTGGTCTCGGCGATGGTGCTGCCAAGGTGGTCACCGTGTAGGTATGTGAAGGTGCCGTCACGCTCCATGGCAATGCGCTGGCCGTTGAAAAAATAGTACTTCACTTTGTGGGCTGTGGCAAGCGGTGCAGACGCAGCCTGCACCATGCCTTCAGCGGCTGTTGCGCTATCTGTATCGCTGGCACTTTCTGCCGCCGCGCCAGATGCGTTCTCGACGCTACTTACAAATGGTAGATAGGCCGCTGCGGGCAGCTCAGCATTTGGGGCCTCCTCTAAGACGGGTGGTGCGTCATCGAGCACGGGTGGGTCGAAGTTTTCGTCGGCTAGCTTGTCCGCTATGTCAACCAGTTCAGGGCTGTCATACTCGGCTAGCTCAATTTCAGCCACCCCTCCGTCGACCCCTTCGACAATCTCAGAAGACGCAGAATCCGCAGAATCTGAAAGCGATGCGCCACGGACCCCGCCGTTGACCTCGACTTCGTAGTAGGGGCTGTAGTAGAAGGTCTCTTTGCTGCCCTGCGTCTTTCGAATCCGCTGTCCCGTGTCGTCGTAGAGATAGACGCTTGTGTTGCCGCTGTACTCTTTTGTCTACATGGCCCACGTTGCGCTGTACTTTGGCAAAAATGTGGGGCGACGTGTTGCCATACTGATCGATACGCACGCGCGTGCCGTTGAGCACCATGTAGCTATATTCGCCCGCATCGCTGATGTAGCTCAAGCCGCCAAGGCTCCAGCCAAAGCCAGGTAAACCAGCCTGAATATCATGATCGGTTGGTCCAGCCGCACGCCGGATCGCATCCACACCTTGGCTAGAATAGGCAAGGTTAATGCCCGGCGCAAGACTACCCAATCCGCTCGGTGCTTCAATCGGCACGTTGACCAAGGCCGAACCGGTAAAGAGATCGCTGCTGAAATTGGTCATTGAGGGCAGCACTTCACCGCTATCACCCAATCCACCACCTAAGCCATAGAGCGAAAAGTGAGAAATTTTGGCAACGAAGACCTTGCGCTCTTTGTTGTACGTAAAATCCACCAACGCCCATTCGTCCTCTTCCGTCTCGCGCGTGTAGAGCTTGAAGTGCTTGGGCTTGATCCCCTTCTTTTGGAGCCACTTCACGTCGATCACCAGCTTCATTGGCTCTTCAAATTGCTCAACCTCTTGCCCATCTTTGAGCGCATCGAGTTGAAACACGTGGTAGAAGCTGATGCCCTGATCGTGCCATACATCAGCCTGTTGTTCTTGTATTTTTCCTACCGCCGAAATAGCCGCATTGTCGTCTGTGGCTGCGCCCGTTGCAGAAAGATTTGCCCCATTCTCGCTATTAATCAAGGGTAGAAATGTCTGTTCGTCTTCTGCTGATGGGGTGCTGTTTTCTGCTGCTTCGCTTTGCCCAGCCGCACTCACTTCACCTTGAGCTTCCGCATCAACTTCCCGATTCCAGCGATGTACGTGCGTGAAGCGAATTGTTGTTCCCTCAGGCACGCTCGCTTTGCCGCTAATCAGCATCACGCGATCTTCTGCCGCTACAATCGCGGCACCATCCTCGGACTATTCTGTCTCGACAATGTCAACATCGGCTGCGCTTTCTACCCTGCCAGCGGGCTGAACGCCAATCGTCAAGTTGTCGGTAATCGGGTTGCCCGTCTCCAGCACAATGTTCGCACTTACCTCAACGCTAGCGCCTTCAAGCTGTGTGGGCGAAAGGGCAAGCGCAATCGTCTGCGTGAATTGTTGCCCAGATTCTAAAAGGGGTAGCGGCCAATCCAACAGCGAACCTGTGCTCACAACTGCATCGGGCAGCGTTAGTGTAAGTTTTAGTCCCGCCGCAGTAGATTGATCGATGCCCGTTACCAGCACTGTTAGCGTTGCGGGTGCATCAGCCGTAATGATTTCATTATCCACCTCTAGCTCCAGCAAAAGCGGAATGGCTGAGGGTTCATTGATAGGTTCATCCGGCAGCGGTAGCTCTGGCAAGGGCACATCTGGCAAGGGCACATCTACCTGTGCAGTGACCGATGCATCTGTGTCGAGCACAAACTTATCGGCACGCGCCTGCCACGTGTCATCACCAACACGCAAATCGTTTTCATTTGTAGGAATTAAAGAGTTTGCTAAATTATATGCGGGGGGGGGCGATTTATCAGAAGATATTTCAAGCGCAGCCGTTGCCTGTAGAGGCGCAACTAACGCACAAGAAAAGATGCTATGATCCCAAAGCGGATCAATAGCCCAAAGGTGGGTCTGTTCATGTGCGCAATTCCTTTGTGATAGGATTATCTGCCATAACCGACCTGATCAGCTATTTCACCACGCAACGTGGGATGCTTTGGTAAGATATGTTAAATAAGCTTGTATGAATTTGTGTAAATGTGAAGGTTATACCTTGACCACAACAAAAATCAGCTTGGTCCAATTTAAAGCGGGTATGTGGATAGCGATTTTGTTAAGTTAGATATAAATGAATAATTTGAGTGTGAGCTGATGATCCAAGAAGATTAAGCTCATTTTGGTACATCAGAACATAAAAGTATATTTCTATCGAGGTGCGAGTAGACTATCACATTGTTGGGGCGGATTGTATTACAAATTGTAATATTCATACGACATTGATTGATTTACACAACAATAATCAAACTATCCTATTGATCAAAGCGCATATTTCTCAATTCAGGGTGAAAAAAAATATAGGTGAATGGACTAACAAGGCCGATTGCGCTTGCGAACTGACTGGTAAACGGGACACATCTGCGAGTTAGTACGACAATTAATTTTTAAACGGCAAATAAGACGCGGCATCTCGCATATAGCCCAACACGTCCCGCTCCTCATGGTGCAGATAGCGCGCCACGGCATCATAAAAACCTGGGTGCTGGATCCAGTGGTACGAGCAAGTTTGGATTGGTTCAAAACCGCGTGCGATCTTGTGCTCACCCTGCGCACCCGCATCGAAATGAGCCAGACCATTTTCAATACAATAGTCAATTCCCTGATAGTAACAGGTCTCAAAGTGCAGCTGATCGTATTCTTCTAAGCAGCCCCAGTAGCGTCCGTAGATTGTATCGCCCCCCGTAAAAAAGAGCGACGCAGCAATATTTTTTTGCTCATATTGCGCCATCACCAGCAAAATATTATCGGGCATGGTTTCAACCAGCAGCTCAAAAAAAATTTGGTTCAGGTACCCCTGCCGTCCCCGCTTTAAGTAGGTAGCGTGATAGAATATATAGAAATCTCGCAAATAGTCTGGCGTAATCTTTTCGCCCGTCATATGCAAAAACGTAATCTCTTGCGCGGCCACTTTTTCACGCTCGCGGCGGATAGATTTGCGCTTACGCGACGTCATGGCCCCGAGATAATCGCCAAAGGTTTCATAGCCCCGATTATACCAGTGAAACTGCGTGTCAATCCGCCGCAGCAATGGCTGGTGGTTGCCTTGCGTGTCGATCTCTTCTAGCGATTCCACCAAATTTTCTTCTGGAAAAAGAAGATGCCACGAGGAAAGCCCCATCTTTTCGCACTGGCCGATAATGGACTGTACAGCCCGTGCGACTGTGGTAGCCGGATCCACATTCGGCGCAAGCAGCAGGCGGGGTCCGGCGCATGGCGTGAACGGGATTGCCGTCAGCAGCTTCGGGTAATAGTCTAGTCCGTTTTGGTAGTACGAATTGGCCCACGACCAATCGAAGACATATTCGCCATAGGAGTGGCTCTTGATGTAAGCGGGCATTGCCGCAATTAGGTCACCAGTGGCTGCGCGCAGGGTCAAATGGTTTGGAATCCAACCATTTTCTGCCGAAACGCTGCCACTTTCTTCAAAGGCCGAGAGGAATTCGTGACGCAAAAACGGGTAGTCGCAATCGAGAAGATTGTTCCATTCCTCGCGTGGAACATCTTGAATTTTGTCGATAAATTTGGGGTTGAGTTTGTCCATAGGTGCAAGCTTACCCGATGCGCGGATGTTGGTCAAACAAGAAGATATAGCGGAGACAGTTCAGTTTCGCGAGCAACAGTACTTGCTCCTACTCCTTCTCTTTCTCATACTCCCGCAGTTAAAATTCTGGGCCTATTGAATTTGGCTAGTTCTATCGGATTTGGTGGGGATGTCTAAATAGTTACTAGTGAGTTCGTAAGGGCATGATATATCGTGCCCAAGATTGATGATCCCTTTAACCATAATAGGTACGATATATCCCTACAGGTTTGGATCATTTTTTTGAACCGTTGATATCCCACCAAATTTGACAGCATCAGGAATTTGGAAACAGCGCCCTCAGCGAGGCATAGCTTGATATGAAATACGATTTATACAAATGCAATGCAAAAGATAGCCATCGCTATATTTTGGGAAAGTCTGGTCAACGAACGCTTTTCATCGTGGGGCTAAACCCAAGCACGGCAAACCAATTCAAGGCGGATACAACCGTTGCCAAGGTGCAACAGGTTGCGCTCAATAATGGGTACGATGGCATTGTGATGACAAACCTTAGCCCCGTCCGCTCGACTGACCCAAAAAAGTTGCCCAAGCGTATGATGGCACAAACTATGACCGGAAATATTGATCAGATTCTGGCATATAGCAATCTGCACCCAAACCCTTTGTTTTGGGCGGCATGGGGATCGGATATTACGACGCGTGGCTATTTGTTACGAGCCTGCGCGCAGTTACACGCGGGCGTCCGCGATCAGGGTGGTAGTTGGGTCCACTTTGGGGCATTAACCAAAGCAGGCCACCCGCGACATCCGTCACGGCTGGCCTATGCGTGGTCATTTTCTGCGTTTGATATAGATGGGTATCTAACGTAATTGCGGACAGAATGAGACTCGAATGGCTAATTCCGTAATGAATCAGATATCGACTGTGCTGGAACCACAGACAAGATGTCGACGGTCTGAATTTTGCTCCGAGACTCTTCTTTCGGAGCGGCGAAAAAATAGCCTATCTTATAGCTTCTCGAAAAGTTCTGTCTCATCCGCCGGTTGAGTGCCCACAGCTGTTTGTGGGTATGTGAAAATCAAGTAGGGCAGAACTTTGTTGGTCCCACTATTTAAAAGCCGAGAGAGCGCCCGATGATTTCCTTCATAATTTCATTTGTGCCACCATAAATCGGGTTCACGCGAGCATCTAAGAAGAACTTCGCAACCTGATATTCAGTCATATAGCCATAGCCACCGTGCAGCTGAACACACTCATCGATCACGCGCATTCCCAGATCACTACACCACCATTTTGCCATGGCGGCCTCTTCAGCGCTTAGCTTCTCTTCACACTGCAACATGATACAGTGGTCAAGGAAAACGCGACCAACTTGTAGCTCAGTCTTCATTTCGGCTAGCTTAAACCGAGCGTTCTGGAACTTGCCAATCTCGCGGCCAAATGCAGTGCGCTCGCTGCAATACTTGATCGTGTGATCAAGCGCAGACTCGGCTTGCCCCATACTGCCAATGGCAATGCTCAGACGTTCCTGCGGCAGATTGTGCATCAAATATTTGAAGCCATTGCCCTCGTCCCCCAAGCGATTTTCAATTGGCACTTTAACATTGCGGAAATAGAGTTCGGCGGTATCTTGCGCGTGCAGGCCTACCTTTTCTAAGTTACGCCCTCGTTCGAATCCTTCCATGCCTCGTTCAATTACGAGTAGGCTTGTGCCGCGCGCGCCCTCGTTTGGATCCGTTTTAACATAGACAATTGCCAGATCCGCCATAATTCCATTGGAGATAAAGGTCTTCTGGCCATTCACCACATAGTGATCACCGTCTAAAATCGCAGTTGTTGCGGCTCGTTGCAGATCGCTCCCGGCATTGGGTTCGGTCATTGCCAATGCGCCGATGCATTCGCCCGTGGCAAGCTTGGGCAACCAGCGCTGCTTCTGCTCATCCGTGGCAAAGGCCATTATGTATGGAACCACTAGTTCGTTAGTAATGCCAAAGCCTGGGCCATGGATTCCTGCATAGGCCAGTTCGTGAGAGAAGATTGCAAGATACCGATAATCATCTACGCCAAGCCCGCCATACTCTTCGGGCACATCCATACATAAAAAGCCATTTTCGCCAGCTTTCAGCCACACATCGCGCGAGACAAGGCCATCCTTCTCCCACTGTTCGTGATGCGGCTGAATATCGCGTTTAATAAATTCGCGTACAGCATTGCGGAACATGACATGTTCCTCGGTCATAAATTTGTCTTGCATGATCGAAGCCTTCCTAGCGTTGATTGATTTAGCTGTTGATTGTGGGGGATGAGAAAATTTTGAATCCTTATTTTACAGCTTATATGTTCCGAGTAGGTTCTGGCTACTGTGTGGTTGCACTTTATCAAACAGGTTGATTGGTGAACAACCTGCATTCCGCGAATTGGTCAAGGAAAGAAGCACTTGCGAGCCATTTTGTGGCCCATTCACGGAATGCGGTCACGGAACAAATTTTCGTAGAATCTACGCCGGAATAGATGGATAGCGTAGCCCCGTAATATCTTGCAGCAGACGAACCACTTGATTGCTGTAACCAGCCTCGTTGTCATACCAAACGTAAACGGTGCAACGATTGCCATGCACAATGGTTGCTTTGGAGTCCACAATGCTGGCATATTGTGAACCAACCAAGTCGGATGAAACGACTTCGGTCGACGCCGTAAAATCGATCTGGTCGCGCAGATCGGAATGAAACGCCATCTGAGATAGATAGTCGTTCAGTTCGTCTTTGGTTGTGGCTTCTACTGTATTCAAATTTAGTATGGCTAAGGAGACATTTGGAGTAGGCACACGGATGGCGTTACCGGTTAATTTGCCCGCTAGCTCTGGCAGCGCTTTGGCAACAGCCTTAGCCGCGCCGGTTTCTGTTAACACCAAATTGAGCGGGGCGCTGCGTCCACGCCTTTCTTTGCTGTGGTAGTTGTCGATCAAATTTTGATCGTTCGTAAATGAGTGGACGGTTTCGATATGTCCATCTACAACTGTAAGTTTATCGTTGATTACCTTTAGCACTGGCACAATTGCATTGGTGGTACAGCTAGCGGCTGACACGATATTATCGTCGGGTGCAACCATGTTGTGGTTTACGCCATAGACAATATTTTTGATCGTGCCTTTACCCGGAGCAGTCAAAAGTACTTGGGAAACGCCAGTCGATTTTAGATGCAGCCCCAAGCCAGTTTCGTCTCGCCAAATACCTGTATTGTCCACCACAACTGCGTTATCAATCCCATACTCGGTATAATCAATTTGGTCGGGCGAGTTTGCATAAATTAGCTGGACCACGTTGCCATTTATAATAATAGCATTATTTTCTTCATCCAGCTCTACTTCTCCTTTAAATGGACCATGCACAGAATCGCGCCGCAGCAAGCTAGCCCGTTTGTGAAGATCCGATTCACGTCCTTTGCGCACGACAATGCCGCGCAGGCGTAGCTTGTCACCGCCACCGGTCCGCTCGACCAGAATACGCGCAAGCAATCGACCAATACGCCCAAAGCCATACAGTACAACGTCACGCGGTTCGGGCAATATGGATGTGACACCACCACTAATTGACGCCAGCTTTTGGGCAAGATACTCTGATAATGTACGGTCATCGGCCTCCTGCTGAAATTGAACCGTCAGCTTACCAAGATCAAGGCGGGCGGGGGATAGATCCATCTCAGCAACAGCTTGCAACACGGGAAAGGTATCATGCACATTTAGCTGATTTGACTGCACTCGACGCGCGAACCGATGCGCTTTCAACAAGCCGATAGCAGATTCGCGCACAATCTTTCGTCCATAAATCGAACAGACGATGTTTTTTTCACGATAGAGATTGCCGATAATTGGCAACATAGACTCAGCCAGAATCTCTTGCTGCGTCCATTCTTCAAATGCTTTACTTTGTAAATCATTCACAAACTTTACTCCACATTACGCTGGTGTCATTCCAAAAAATAAAACGGAGAGCACGATAATAATCTGCTCCGGCAAATCCCTGAAATTTATACACTTTATTTTGGCTCTTCCGGAGTAGCCTACTTACTATTCGTCGAAACCGACCGAAAACATACGCTCTAGATCATGTTTTGAGAAAACTTTGAATGCAATCAGCGTTTCGGAGTCAATGATTCCTTCGACTTTCAACATCTCAGATGTAACGAGATCGGCAAGTCGTTCGTTGTTCGCAACGCGCACGATTGCAACAAGATCATATTGCCCCGCAACAGAAAAGACCTCGGATATTCCTTGAATGGTTGATAATGATCCAGCAACTTCGTTTACCTTCGCAGGTTCAACTTTGAGTAATACAACGGTAGATACCATAGAATTCACCTCTTTTATATTTGTTTGGCTCAGATTAGTAGTTCTATAATTTGCGAACTACTAAAATTGCAATTACTTTAGCGTAATTATGAGACCAAATCAAAAATGTTCATAATTTGTATCTGGCAAATCATAATTAGAGCTGCTATTTTTATGCATCAGGCGCTTGTAGTTTATACAGGGTGTAGTAAAGACTCCAGACCAAATCTTTTTTATTATGAGCTTAATATTCTTTTACAAATATGATATAATCGTATGGTTAAGGTTTTATCAATGTAACCATGTAAACTTATCATAGAAGCATAAATAGTTATTACAATTGTAAATCTGGAGCATTTTGCGGGTAAATAAATATGATTCTCAAAGGAATTGTGGGGTCGCCCTTATAAGTTATTCCACAAAAGCCCAAAGAGCTATAAATGCTGTGATTCGTTCAACTTATTAATCAGTGATGCTAGTTCGGAGCCGTAAAACGAGAGTCATAGGCATCTAAGGAAAGTCGCCATCTGTGCCCAATTTGGCTGCTCAGTAAACTCGACTTGCCCAGAAGCGAGGTTTCGTCTCTTCCCAGAAGGCCAAGTTCGATGTTTGTCACCCCGCCAGCAGGATAGCGGCTTTTTGGAAAGTCAATTCCGGACTGTACTACTAGACTGTATTACTAGCCTGTACAATTAACACTACTGGTTATTAGAAGTTATTTGAACGAATCGTACAACGCTAATTTCTTTTCCAGATCCACTGTTTCTACCATTTTCTCCTCCAATGACGAAGGAAATACGGATAGATTTCAGGATATAAATTTTGAGGTTCATTTCTTATACATAATGTGGACAGTGAACAAACTTTGAAGGAGATGTTATGCCTAAATCTGCAACCAAGCTTGCGCACTCGATGGATGCAAGTAAACTATCATCAGGTGTAAAGTCTGATATAAAAGCGGCTAAACTCCCAAATGAAAAATTGACCGAAATGTATCGTACGATGTTGCTAATTCGTCGCATCGAACAATCGCTGCTCGACCTTGCAGAATCCGGTCAGATTGGTGGCGCCATGCATACAGCTATTGGTCATGAAGGTGCCGCCCTCGGGACAGCCGCAGCACTGAAAAAGGGAGACTACCTTACCTGTACCTATCGCTGCCATCATCACTCTATTGCATGGGGTATGGGCGCAAAAGAGGCGATTAGCGAAGTGCTTGGCCGGGTCGATGGCTTCGCCAAGGGAAAAGGCGGATCTATGCACTTTTACGCTCCAGAGTTAGGGCTAATGGGTGCTAATGGGATTGTTGGCGCACAGGTGCCACATGCAGCAGGGATGGCCCTTGCCAGCAAAATCCGAGAGGAAGATCGAGTAGCAATTACTTTTTTTGGGGACGGTGCCAACTATCAAGGATTGATGCACGAGACCTTTAACATGTCTCAGAAGTGGAAGCTACCGGTAATCTTCTATTGCGAAAATAACCGCTATTCCGAGATGACTCCGATTAAGAATACATCTTCGGTTACTGAGCTATACAAATTTGTGCGTGGGTATGGAATGAACAGCGTACAGATTGACGGTAACAATGTAGAGATGGTTTATGCGGCGGTTAGCGAAGCAGCAGAGCGAGCGCGGGCGGGCGAAGGGCCAACTTATATCGAGGGGATCACCTATCGTTTTGCTGGTCATATGGCAAACGATTTAGAAACATATCGGACGGAAGAAGAAGTCGATATGCATCGGAAAAATGATCCAGTAGTGGTGTTAGAAAAACTGCTGCTTGCGCGCGGTGTGGACGATGTAGAAATCTCAGAGATTGAGGGGAGCGTCGACCGCGAAGTACATGAGGCTGTCGAATTTGCCAAAAATAGCCCATGGCCTGAACGATTTGAAGCCTATACGGATGTGTATGCAGAATAGACGCAAGGATAATTTCATCTATGATGTATGTCCTACGGGTTTGTTTACAAAGTGCAAACCCTACACGCTTTTCGTCAGAAGAGAAATGAACAGCGTTCATCTGCCAAAATGAAAAATGAGTAAAGAGAAAGATAATGCGAACATCTACATATATACAAGCCGTTAACGAGGCAATGAAGGACGAGTTACGACGTGACAAAGACGTCTTCTTAATAGGAGAAGACATCGGCAGCTACGGTGGGCTTTTTCGTGTTACTAGAAATCTATGGGATGAGTTCGGGCCAAACCGAATCATTGATACCCCGATTAGCGAACAAGGGTTTATGGGCATGTCGGTTGGCGCTGCGCTAGTGGGTATGCGCCCCATTGTAGAGTTAATGTACATGGATTTTTTCATGGTTTGTGCCGATCAAATTTTTAATCAAGCCGCACGCTATCACTATATGAGCGGCGGATTGCTAAATGTTCCAATGGTGATCCGCGGGCAGCATGGCGGTGGCAAGAGTTATGGTTCGCAGCACAGCGTCTGCGTAGACAGCGTTTTTGCACAATTCCCGGGTATCAAAATCGCAGCACCATCAACACCGTATGACGCCAAGGGTTTGCTCATTTCGGCAATTCGCGACAACAATCCGGTTCTCTTCTTAGAACACAAAATGCTCTATTTCACACGTGGCGAGCTGCCCGATTCCGATGTGGAGTATATAGTTCCACTGGGGAAAGCTGACGTTAAGCGCGAGGGGAGCGACATTACGCTTGTCACCTTTAGCTATACGGTGTTAGAAGCGTTGAAAGCAGCAGAAGAGCTGGAGAGCAAATATGGTGTTAGCGTGGAGGTAGTTGATCTGCGCTCCGTCGTGCCGCTTGATATGGAAGCTGTCTTGGAATCTGTGCAAAAAACCGGACGGTTGCTTGCCGTACACGAGTCTCAATCTAACTGCGGCATCGGGGCCGAAATTGTGGCTCGCGTCTATGAAGAGGCACCGCACTTACTTACTGCGCCAGCCCGCAGATTGGGCATGGCTCCGGTCTCTATTCCCGTATCAAAACCATTAGAAGAAGAAATTTTGCCATTAAAAACCGATATTATGGCTGCAATCTTAGAGATGATGCCGGAAAGAGTAATGGCGTAAATAGAGTACATTTACAGAGTACATTCATAGAGCATATTTAGACCTAATTTTAGATAAAAGGCATATTATGGCCACAGAACTTACACTCCCAGATATGGGAGAAGGTATAGAAGACATAACAATCAATCGCTGGTTAGTTTCAGTGGGCGGTGATGTCAAAGAGGGCGACATCATTGTTGAGGTGGCAACGGATAAAGTTGACACCGAGATTGCTGCTCCAGCAAGTGGTAAGCTGCTTGCGATTCATGTAAAAGAAGGCGCGCTTGTTCCTGTATCTACTGTACTGGGCGTTATTGGTGCAGAGGGCGAATCAGTTGAATCTAATGGAAGTGAAGCACCAATTCCGCCTGAAGAGAAGCAAGAGACAAAATCGGACACATCAGAAGAAAAAGTTGCGTCCGCAGAGGATGCAGCAGCGTCGTCAAAAACAAGTAGCAGCCCTGTTGATACAGAAGAGGTAAAAGCAACACCCGTTGCCAAAAGAGTTGCAGCTGAAAAAGGTGTTTCGCTCGAACAGATTGTGGGCAGTGGCACAAATGGACAGATAACCAAACAGGACGTACTGGACTACGATACAAGCGGCTCATCGAGCGGTGCCAAAAGTTCAGGCGTTGCGCTACCAGATGAGTTGGCAGATGTTCCATCCTTAATTGTACGCCGTGCAGCCGCCGAAAATGATATCAATTTAGAGGCAATAGCAGACGGTCGCTCACTGAGTACGTTGACAAAGTATGATGTGCTTAGCGCAGTGGCAAGTGAAGAAGCGGGCAAAACAGTAGAGGTGGAGCCACGCTTTCAGCCGCCTGCTGGATGGACACAATCCGCTGCTGCTTCGACCGCTTCACCAAAGGTAGTTGAATCAACATTAGCTGAAACGGCACCAGTATCAGACACTGCAGCAGCACCAAAACCAGCAACATCGACAAGCAAACCTCCAGTAAAGGCTGGTTCTGCCGAGGAGCTTGTTAAGCCCAATAGAATGCGGCAGTTGATTGCAAAAAACACGCTAGAAAGTCAGCAATCTGCCCCACAACTCACGACAATGTGGGATGTTGACATGAGTGCTGTCCTTGCGCATCGCAAAGCAAACAAAGCAGCCTTCGCTAAAGATGGAGTCAACCTAACCGTCACTGCTTATCTAATGATGGCAACGGTCGCGGGGCTAAGATCTGTCCCGGCAGCCAATGCGACTTGGACAGACGAAGGCATTTTGATTAAGCGATACTACAATGTTGGTATGGCGGCTGCGTTGCCAATGGATCAACACGGTATTGGTGGGCTGATAGTCCCAGTCGTAAAGAATGCTGGCGATCTCAACTTGCTGGGCATGGCACGTGCAGTTAACGAGCTTGCAGAGAAGTCACGTTCCAATGCCCTAACTGCAACGGACTTGCAGGGCGCAACCTTTACGCTTACCAACTATGGTACATCTGGCAGTCGATTCCAAACACCGATTATTAACCAGCCACAGTCTGGTATTCTAGGCGTTGGGGCAATCGAGAAACGCCCGATAGTTGTTAGCAACGGGCATCCATTGGTAGCAAACTCAGGCGATTATTTGATCTTCAAGCCGATGACTACGCTAGGCTTTACGTACGATCATCGCGTGTTAGATGGTGCCAGTGCAGATGCATATTGTGCAGCAGTTAAGAATGAGCTAGAAAATTGGAAATAGTACAAGCGAGAATTTTTACTCTAAATAAGGGCACTGTACTATAAAATGTATAAATGATTTTGCTGGGCTAAGTGATTTAACGCCATTTATACACAATTTGGAACAGTCTCTAAATAAGAAAAGAGGGCTTCGGCAATTGCCGAAGCCCTCTTTTCTTTATCTAATCCAATCTACCCTACAACATCAATCATTCAAGCCATTTTACTGGCTATCAACATAAGGAGAACTACAAAGAGTACATCAAGCTAATGTGGCAAAACAACTTGTTTCCAGCAAAGTCATGAGTCCTTCTCTACCCACCACTCTACCGATAACCATCCCACATCAGCTCAAAGGAGAAAGCCCGGGGGATTATGCATATGGCGCTTTTACACGCCCAAACGCTACACCCAAGAGTATATCAGCCCCTGTGCATGAGAGGCTGACAGAGCACTCTCTAGGTGCTGACAATTAGCCGTCAAGCTTACGAGTATCTTTACAAAGTCTGTCAAAACGACAAAACCCCCTGTACAAAACAGACGGCAACCAGTCTGGAATTTGTACAGGGGGTTTATGTTGACTCTAAAATTCCTACATTGTCAATGCAGCGATTAATCTAATTACGATTAATCCCACAAGAGTGGAAGGAACAAAGACGTCGGACTAAATACTTTTAGTACATCTGGCGAGACACGTTCGAAATTTTCGCTGCTGAGTGATACCGATTGGTTCGCAGGCATCATCGACTCAAAACCATCTGGAACATTCAGCGTTAGTAGATACTCACCCTCAGTCATGTTTTCTATGCGGTATGCTCCGCTTGAATCCAAGTTAACCGTGCGTGAATATTGTTGACCGCTCGTTGCTGCGTCAACTAACGAAACACTAAATTGTGTCAAGTCTATCGCGTCTCGGTTAATCGATGCAATAGACGAACCGCTTTCAAGGAATATTGTACCGTAGATGCCCATTGCCATCAGTGGCTCAGGGTCATTTGTGTTAAGCTCAGCGACTAATAGGTCATTTGCAATTGGTTCAAGCGTGATAGAGTCCAATCTTGTTCCAATTTCTCGTACATAGAAAGAGACGATGTGTTCACCTGCAGGAAGCGATACTGTTACAGGATCTACAATGTTGCGATCGCTCACATAATCCTGCTCGTAGTTACTGTTTATTTGCGTATCCCATAGATAGCCTGCGGCTGGCTCATTATTAACCCGGACATAGAAGGAATCTTCCGTATCGTCCGCAGCATAGACCTTCGTATTGATTGCATAAGTACCAGCTTGATCGACAGTGAAGCAAAAGTCTGCTCGACGCTGATCATTTAGGCCATCCCACTCATCATCAATGCCATTCGGTACGTGAACATATTGACCTCCGCTAGCGACTGGATCATTACCAATAACGAGGCCGCCTCTAAGCAAGCCATCCTCTGCTTCGCGTGATAGACCGCTACAGAATTGAGGTGGGTCTACTACTACCGCAGAATCTAATCGTAACGATAATTTATCTAGCTTGGATCCATCCTCCCGAGCATAGATCGTGACGTATTGAATACCTGGTTCAAGCGTCAGTAGAACAGGATTTGCACCGCTGCGGTCGCTCATATTATCTGTGACAAATGTCGAAGTATTCGCTGTATCCCATAGGTAGCCAGCGGCTGGCTCATCATTGACTCTTACATAGAAGGAGTCAGATAGTTCATTTGGACCAGCAACAATACCCTCTAGCTTATAAGTACCTGCTTCGTCTACGGTAAAGCAATAGTCTGCTCTACGTGTAGTGTTTAGACCAGTCCATTCTGTTCTATTGCCCTGTGGTATTTCAATATATGCACCACCAGCTGCCGCAGAGTCGTTCACAACAGCAAAGTCACCAGAAAGAATACCCGCTTCTGCTTCTCGTTCTAAACCAAAACAGCCTTCGGTCGGTAGTTCTACATTTTCAATCACTTCAAGAGCAAATTTATCTAGTTTCGTGCCAGATTCGCGTAAGGAAAAGGTAATAGTGTGATTCCCTGCTGTAAGCGGCACCTCAACCGGATTCGTACCATTTCGGTCACCAACATAGCTTGATGTAAAGCTCGTACTTTGTGGTGTATCCCATATATAACCACTAACTGGTTCTCCATCTACCTGCACGTAAAAAGAATCCGCTGATGTATCATTAGCAGAAGAAACAGCTTTAATACGATAGGTTCCATCAGTTGGAACCGTGACACAAAACGTTACATAGTTTGCTCCATCTGAGCCATTCCAAATATCAGGAGCCGAATCTAGCGTATAAACATATTCACCACCACTTGCATTACTATCGGCTTCTCGTAAGAAGGAACCAACTAACGTACCATCTTCAGCCTCTTGTTCTAACGGACCACACCCAACTGGCGGCAGTGGCGTCGAAACTGGCGTCAAGGTTGGTGACGGTGTCGCCGCAACTGCATTCACAACAATCTGCCCATTCTGTGGAATATAGCCCACGCTGTTGCCATTAATATCGGTAAATGTACTGACGCTGCTAATGTTTAGAGAAGTTGTACCGGCAGAGATTCCTTCAACCGTCAAAGTTACCAAGTTTGAATCACCATTAACGCCTCCTGAACTAACCCCGGTTATACTTACCAATCCCGAGTTATCCAAATCACAATTCGTTTGGAAATCGCTAGACTGACATTCAACTACATTGATCAGATTTGCATCATATGTAAGCTCTAGTATAGCAGCACCTATTTCAACATCGCCCGAAGAAATACCTACATTTACAGATGTGGCAGAATTTACACCTACGGTCGAGGTACCGACTTTAAGGATAGAATCCTGAACAGGTGGAGCAGGTTGAATTACCCAAGTAAAGCTAGTATTGACGCTATCAATACCATCGCTAACTGTTATAACCGTATTATACGTTCCAGCAATTGATGGGGTTCCTACAATTTGGCCTGTTGTCGGGTTGATTACAACATCGATAGGCAAGTTTGATGCGCTAAAGCTGAGCGAATCATCATCTATATCGGATGCAAAAATCGACAAGTTTATTGTATTACCAACAGTGTTCTCCTGATTACCAGGATTTTCTACCACCGGCAACGTATTGTTAGGCAGTGGTGTGTTCGTTGGTGTATTCGTAGGAGTAGTTGTTGATGTAGCAGTTGCAGTTGGGGTATTCGTTGGTACTGGCGTCGCAGTTGGCGGCGGTGTACTGGTTGACGTTGATGTAGCCGTCGGGATCTGTGAAAGATCTGCATTGATCCGAACATCATCAAACAGAAGAGTTGTCAACTCGTCTCGGAGCGTCTTCTTATTGCTGAATCCACCAATGACTAACGTATGGTTTCCAGCAGACAAAGTGCCAAGGTTAACAGAGAATGTTTGCCATCCAGTTGAAGGAGGAGGGCCACCATTACCATCACCGGCAATCTGTTGAATATAATCGTTACCGCTTGTTCCGTATAGTGTCCCGTCAACTGAAGCCATCACCTGAGAATATTCATCATTCTCATATTCAGAAGCCTGGGTTAAGTTATAGCGGAAAGAAAGGTTAACGGGTACGGTTGATGGAACGTTAAAATTCACGCGCCATCCACCAGACATGTTAACAATGTCGGCATCGTCAATACCACCCAACAACACTCGTAGACCAGCGGATCCATTGTATGCGCCACTGCTGATACGTGATCCCGAAACATACGACCCTCGACTTGTACTGCGGAAAGTATTGTCCTGATAGTTAAATCCACTTGTATCATTGCTGAAATTCGCATTGACCAAAGGTGTGTTCGAGCCCGGCAACGGTGTGTTTACAGGTGTTGACGGTGGGGGTATATTTGTAGGTGTTGGTGTTGGGCCATCATTCAAATCAACGACGAAACGTACACCAAGTGAATGCCAAAGACTTGGACCCTCTGCTGCGGTATGCCGCATGTAGCCATCATACCAAAGGACAATATCTTGAGAGTCAATGTTTTCGTTATTATCGTACGGCACATCCGAATTAGCACCATACGTCCACCCTCTATCTTCCGAACTGCGGTATCGACGCACATGAACATTGTTGTTGTTATACGACGCTACGGGAATAACCTCCCCCGGAACATTCCAGATATTTGTGCCGAATTCAACATCAACTTTATCACCGGTAACTGTGTCCCGAACTTGCCACTGATGGCCCGAAGCGCTGCCAGCACCAGTAGTGAATTCTGTCGTCATTGTTTGCCAGCTACCATTTATAAAGCGACGAACTTGGTCATTACCGCCGCCGGCCAAATCAAAATCCATGCGCCAATAAGGGTAATGTAAATGGGTAATATTACATTGAAGTCCTTTAGCAAAAATATGTCCATCGATCACACCATTTTCGCTTAGATACCAAACCTGATACATAACATAAGCGCCAATCGTATCTTGGATACCAATCTCGCGCCATCGTTCACCATTAATCGTAATCTCACGATTTACGATATTCACATTCCCAGCCCATTCAACTCGAGTTAGAGTACCACCTAATCGGTCTGCATAAGGCCCACATGCGTTATTATCATAAAAAACTCGCATTACGGGAAAGCTAGCTTTTTGTAAAATCTGGGTGCCGTTATATTTGACGTCGCTTAATGACAAGCCATCATAGCTGCCGCTAACATCGTAATCAAAGCTCCAACCACGCCAATCTACGCTAGTTTGAGCCTGCACTGATTGAGTATTTCCAAACAGTAGTAGAAAAAATGCTGCAAAAAAAATACTACTAAATTGCTTAAATTTCATCCCTATTCCTCCCAACTCTCAAGCATGACCTGATTGGTTAAATCTACATAGCCAACGTACTCAGGGCGTGCATCTGCATCAGTGTGGAAAGAGACATAAACGACGCGGACATCGTTAAAGCCTGTTGAACCACTTGGCTTTAAGCCAAGAATGCCAAAACCTTGGAGTTCGTCAACGCGCTCATAACTACCTGCACGCCAATATGCTCGCGCAATATCAACTGCTTCGACAATCTCATCGTCGGTCAATGGTGGTTGATACTCTGAAGGAGGAATCTCAACTACTTCAATAATTTCTCCGTTCTTCATCTGCACTTCAATTGTTGCATTACTCGAATGGCTAAAATAGGTGACAGTTTCTGTTGTATTTTCTTCATCACCCTTTTCGGATTCTGATACAGTTCCAATAAGAGTGTATCGTCCACCAAGTATTGATTGCACATTTGCATTAGCAGACGCAATTTGAGTAGTTTGCGCTAACTGCAATGATGCAGCCGATATTTCTTGCTGTTCATCACTGAACCAAACTACATCTTCAATATTCTTTGGTTGCGGTGGCCACGTTCCGCCATAGCCGGTAAATCGATCATATCTATGGCTAACAAAATGACCGTGGTCGTTTGGGGATAGTGCCTCTTCAGGCAACTCATCTGACTGGCCAGCAGAAATTAGCGGTATAAATAGTTGCGTTGAGTCATCAGTATCGGTATCATCTTGAGCCATCGAAAACTGAGAAGGTCCAGGAATCAAAAACAGACTGAGTCCAACTACAACTATTAGCAGTTTCTGCCGGAATTCTGAGAAAAACTCAGGCATAAAGTTTACTCCTAAATAAATAAAAACAAAATACGGTAAGTATAAGTAGCAAAAACAACATCCAGATAAATCTACAGTGAATGATGTGTGAGCAGAGGGTTTGATTAAAGACACTGCTACAATGGTACCTTATATCATAAATATCAGGATGACAATTTTCTGTCAAAATTTAAAGTTATTAACGTTACTATTAATCTTGCATATTAGCAATATGAAATATTTTTGGTAATCGTTCACCTAATGTAGACTAAGATTTCTATGGAGACTTTGATCAGAGTGGTTGGGCAATATGCTCAATGGATTTATGCCCTATGTGGATTCACTGCCCTATACAACATATATAAGACATGGCAAATACGCGCAGAAAGGCGACAGGCTGTTTTTACATTAGAACGCCAGAAAGCAGTAGATGATCTCTACAAAATACTTTTCACCTCATTTATTCTACTAATCATAATGGGTATCACCTATTTTGTAGGAGATGTAATGGCAACTGCAATGGGACTCGACCCCCCACCTAGATCACTCAGTGAAAACCTTACGCCTAATACTGTGGGTGGCGTGCTAGGCGACACAGGCACATTTGGTAATAATGGCGATGAGTTTACCGAACAACAGAGTATAGCCGTAGAAGATGAGCAGTCAAAAGACGGCAACGCGACAACAAGCCGCAGTGCCGGCACAAGTATAATAGATGGCACAATAGATGATGGCAACACAGCAGAAAATATTAGAGGGAGTAATGATGCTGAGCTAACAACCGATGCAGCTACGCAAATTGATACCGAACAAGTTAACGCTGAACAAGTTAACGCTGAACAAGTTAATACAGGGCAAGTCGATTCTTTTCAGGTCGATTCTTTTCAGGTCGATTCTGCACAGGTGAATATAGATACGAATCAAGGTATAAATATTCCAGCGGCTCCAACAGCACCCCAGCCATTGCCAACACCAACATTCACCTACGCACCACCGCCACCGCCCCCACCAACAATTATTCCTACAGCAATACCAGTGGTGAGTTCGCCGACCTGCGCAGACACACGCGCCCGCATCAACAGCCCAAGCGATGGTGCGATTGTATCTGGTTCATTTAATGTGGTTGGTTCGGCCACACATGAACAGCTTCAATTTTACAAAGTAGAGTATGTGCCTGGCACAAATAGAGACCAAGAATTTGTCTATTTGGCCGGTGGAAACAATCCAATCAATGGTGGCATTCTAGCCACAATCGATTCCACAATCTGGACCAATGGGACATGGACCATCCGTCTTGTTGTCGTGGATCAGACCGGCAACTTCCCCACACCCTGCTATGTCACAATTACCGCTAGCAATTAAACTGATTAGCAGTCTGTCGGAGAGCTAAAAAAGCTGATTTTGTACTCAGGCATTATGCCCGTATGGTATAAACATAGATACCCTCAGATTTTTGGAAATAGGACGGCCATGATCCCTTACTTAGGCGATTCTGTGGTTAAATCTAAGTACAGAAAATTTCTTTCTCTCCGATAAGCTGCTAATAAATAATTAGTAAATAACTATCAAGAGATTCAAAAATAGAGTCGATCGATACGCCCATGACCCGAAAGCATCAACCACAATCATTCCGACAACGGATGATCATTAGCACAGCCATTTCAGCGGTGTTTTTGCTCTTCTCAATTTTAATCTTTCGTGCGGGGCAATCCAATGGTCAAAAACAAGCGGCCAACGTCTTTGCAACGCAGATAGCCCAAATGGCCACGCTTACAGCCGAAGCCGCATCACTGGCTATCCGAGCACCACTAGTCGAAGTGCCAACAACCGCGCCCGTCGAGCCAACAGAAACCGCAATTCCAACATCTACCTCGACGCCAACTTCAACACCTACAGCAACATCCACATCAACCAATACGCCTACATCCACCCCTACATCCACCGCAACACCAGCCTCCGAGGCCAAGTGGATCGCGCGTTATCAACAGCGCGCAACCGAAGCACTCAACGCGCTAACCGGTGTAGAATTTAGCAGCAATCGCGCCACAATTCTGCTGCGTAGCGTTGCGCAAGAGCACGGCCTAATTTTTGTGCCAGCTAGCTTTTTTCAAATAGAAGGAGAGATCTGGGCAGCAATCGCCGCACCGCGCACCCCAAACGGGCGCAACCACCCCATACTATTTTGGCAAGAAGCTAATGATCGAAATCAGATCCGTAGCCAATTGCTCTTCCCCGAACTAACTACGCTCGCACGTCAGAAAAATGCACGCGACAATGCACCCGACGACCGCGATAGTGGCTACACGCAGTTGCTGACGGGGATCGCCGAGGGCACGGTAACCATGGACGAATTGGGGCGATTCACTATTTTGCTCACCGAACCAGTCCAAACGCGCGACCTTCTTTCGTTCTACATCTTTAGCCAACCGCAAGCAGCCAGCGATTTCGATGGTGTATGGTGGAGCATAGCCGATCCGCTCTGGTCAATTCAGGCCGCAGGCAGCGAATATACATTAGTCCAAGACAGCATATCTACTCAGATACCCAACATCGAGATTGACGGCCCCATCATCTCTGTGCTAGACACAAGTGATAGCGCGGGTGGCGGCACGAATCTGCGCACCGAGCTAAACGCCCCCACTGTCTTCATCGAAGAACCGCCTTTTGCTCGTCAACAGGCGCGCACAATTTGGACAGTCGATCAAAGCGCAGACAGAGCCGGTGCAAAACTCAAAGGCTACAAATTGCAGAGCGGTACATTACTGCCATCTCCATTGACCACGCTGGGCCAAATTCTTACACTACTGCAAAGCGGCAACATAAACGATGCAACAATCTACACCACGCGGCTCGATCTTTTACAGCAAGCATTTGATTTAGGCTTAGGCAATCCCGCTCAATGGGTTGCAATCTACATTGATGCCAACGGCAACGAGTTACTCGACAATGATAGTAGCGACAGGCTACGTCTTTTCGACAATCAGGATCGATCACGCGCATACGATTTAACCTTTGAACGCACAGAGAGCGACAACCAAGAGAGTGGCACCGACACCGTCTTCCGGCTTTCAGCTGTGGCGTCTGTCCCGGGTGGCTACAGCGGAGACGCAGCCTTAGCAGCCGCAGCCGCCACTACAGTCGCCAATAGTGCAGTCACCAGTGATGCGTTAGGCAGCAACAGCTCCACCAGCAGCGCAATAGATGGCGGTAGATCGGCAAATAGCAGTGGACCCGTTGCCAGCACGCAACGAGTAACGCAGACACCAACGTCGACCGCCACCACAATGTCTACACCAACCTTAATTCCAACGGCTACGCCCACCGAACCTCCATCGGCTATTCCCGACATTGCACCAAGTCAGGCCGGTTTGGTGAACGGCAGCTTAGCGACTTCGCTGCCATCCAATTTGCGCGCTGGCCCAGGAATTACCTTTTCAATTTTGGGTGCCCCAGAGGGTGGAACCAAACTCGAATACTTTGGCATTACCGCAGCAGGCGATTGGGTACTTTTACGCGTCAACGATCCAAGCAGTAGCTTCGACGGGGAAATCGGCTGGATGGCGCTTGATCTGCTGCGCTGGGACAACTCGCTCGATATCTTGCCAAAATTCTTTAGCGATGGCACCCCCCTTATCCCGTTTACGCCAACACCACTAGGCCAACAGGGAAACAGCGAACGTAGCGATGACGAGTCCGGATCCACCTCAAGTAATACTGCAGTAGAGAGTGCAGACCCGGTGGGCACGCCAGTCATCCGTCTGCCCCAAATCGGGTTGCGCGCAGCACTGCCTGAATTGCCGCTGCCAGACGACAACGAATTTCTGCTCTCTGTGATTTCAAATGAGATCCCAGCCAATCCTAATGCGCTCATCGACGTAGTGGATGAAGCAGGGCGCAGCTTTCGAATCGATCCAAGAGCGGCGACAGTTGAAGCATGGAGCGGCCTATTTGGCATCGAAGAGAGCACATGGACGGCGGCATCCGCGGAACTGTTATGGCCCGATACCAAGTTATATGTGCAGGGCAGCCAAAACGGCAACCAATCCGATGTATTAGATGCCGTACGCATCCGAATTATCGATCCGCCACAGCGTGAACGCAGCACACTTTTATCGCTACCCTTGCTCGCTCCAACCGTTGAAAATGAGCAGGCTATGGCGCTCCTTGGTAGCCAATCTACATCGGGTCTCTTTTTGCTAGAGCGTGGCGGAAATCTTCAGCAACTGGAGCCTACACAACAGTATGCACGCTGGCTTAGTGATGATGAGCAAGATGGTTTGTGGTTCGAAGCCGAGCTCGTTTCTGGGGGCGTTAGCGCATTCAGCTGGCAACGAACTGATGGCACAGGTTTGCAAATTAACGCACAGCCCTACTATGCTGTACAGGGTGTTGCGGGCGATGATGAGGGCAATCTATGGTGGGTCGAAGTGCCGCAAATGGTGCGCGGTCCATGGCAGCTTTGGCGATACAATCCACGCATAGCCACTATCGATCTCTATGCCCAAACATCGGGCGACCTCTTCCGCACGGGTGACAATATGGGGGCCGCAGCACTTGCACCGCGCTTGCTTGCAATCAGGCAAAGCGACGACGGCTCAGAAAATTTATCATTGCTGCTCAACACCTTTGATCCCATCCGTCAGACGCTTAATACCGGCATTTTTCAGCTAGAGTTGATTGCCAATGCCGAGGGAGAGACAAATCGCACCAGGCCAGAAGAAGCAGCGCTCACACAGCTACTACCGGCCAATGCATATGTTGGCCCACTCCAGCTAAATTCCGATAAAAGTCAGCTAGCTTATTTTGTTTATGATGCATTGAAGCCTAGTTTAACAGCGGGCGTTGTCACCCCACCAAATCAACTCAAAATAATCGCACTGCAAGGCAGTCAAGCGGGCCAGTCGACAACGCTTTACGAAGTGGAAAATCAATTCGAATTTCTTGCACCCAAAGTCACGTGGCGGGGGCCGGATCGTCTTATACTTACACGAAGTCGCTTTTCTGGTGACAACAATTTCTCATTCGACCGCTTTGGCTTAGTAGAAATAACGCTGCCAGCCGCCGAAAATGCGAACGAAGCACCAAAGATCAGCACCTATTTGCTAACCGATCTACAGCAGGTAAGCGATTTTGTCTCATGTCAAAACGGTCAGTACACGCTCTTAATTTTGGGCGACGCAGAGAACAACCTAACGCTTGGGCGCTGGAACGGAGCCGGTCGCCCACGTCCACTCTTTAGTTTGCCAGCAGCAGTAGATCGCACTCAGATCTGCTGGCAAGCTGCGACTCCATAATTATCAATAGCACAAATATCAATGAACCAGTATCTTTCACGTTTTAGCTTACCAGAAGGGTGGGTCTATTTTTCAAATTGGCAAGATGGAATTGTTGCGCTTATTGGCGCGCTGCTGATTACGCTGATGATCATCTGGTGGAGGCAGCAGTCGAATCATTGGTTTCGCATGGTTGTGAGCATGTTGTTAGCAGCCGTAATCCTTTGCATTAGCAGCTTTTACTTTTTTGAAGTGCCGCGCTATTTTGTTAGTTGTCCAGAATCAATTGGGTGTGATGGATGGCGTGGCTTTCCACAGCCTATTGCCCAGGTTGGCGTGGTTGAAATGAACAGTAACGGTGTGCAATCGTTGAGAGAAGTAATACGTGTTGCGCCCCTCGATTTTGCATTTAATCTTCTAATTCTTTGGCTTCTGTTGTTGGGTGCAAGCGTTATGTGGCGCTTAATTATTCTATCCACAAACTGGTCAAGTCGCCCGCTCCGCACTCGCCTGCTGCTGATATTACTTTTCGGAATTCTACCTTGGGCATTGCTTCCTCGCTTTCTTAGTCCACCTGAACCAACACCGACCGGTAAGGCTTTTCAGATCGCGAATAATGCCCGTCGTTCAGCAGAATTTACCTACGGCGTCACAGGGCTTTGGGTACATCAACTCGCGCTAGAGGACGTACGATCTGCGCCAGAGAATTATGAAACAGAGTTTTGCTCGCCGCAGCCTACCGAAAAAATTAATCAAGTTTGTATGCGTGGATATACATATTTTTATCTCCCTTGGCGACGATACTTAATCGAATTAGATCCGGATGGTGTAACGTCATGTAATATCACCGAGCTAGAATTAGTCCAACCGTGTTGGTAAGTAGAGCAGTCTCTCGCTTGAAAAATTCTAGTTCTATTGGATTTGGTAGAACGCGGTTACTACAACGGATTTGGATGCAAGCGAATTTTTATGCTCGATTTTCAGCATGAATAGGTAGATTGATTAGACGAACTCGCACCCCGCTGCTCGGACTGCTTAGGGATTCCAGTAATTGCGTTGGACCAGCACTATCCATTTGTATCTTAATCATTTATAGCACATCTGAGTTACCCGCCGATTCTGATAGAATCAGGAAAAAATTTCGCTATGAATCAACAAGCTTTTCCATAAGTATCTCATAAATTTGCTACTTGACAGGCTTATAAATTTATGAGATACTTTGCTTAGCTGGGCAGAAAACAAACAGATGTTCTAGATTATTGCGAACAACTGCCGAGCCTAAAATAGCTATCTTATAAAAAAAGGAGGTGGTGCATATGGACTGTAGTTCTAGTATACGTTCGGTGGCATCACTTCCTGGGATTCTTCGTTAAGCAAAATTTGTTTAATGGAGGTATCACTAAATTTGATGCCACCGAACACAAGAAAAAAGGGACACTTACTTAGGTAAGAGTCCCTTTTTTCATTTTAGCCCGCATAGGTAGATTCGGTATTTTGGAATAGCGGATTTACATTCTCGAACCATAAGTTTATACCCATGATCTTCGAACAATCGCAGAAGTTTTTATTGCCCCTCACCCACTCCTCAATTCGGCATCAATAATCTATCAATTTATACATACTATATTTGAACCGCTATACAATTTTAAGGTTTGCGTATAGTTTTCGTTGATTAAAAATGGAACCAGGCCGTGATATACTAACAGCATAGATTTAAATATTTATGGAGGATAGCATGGCAGCAATAAAATTAGCGAATCAAACGATTCAGCCTGTATTTAGGTATGCTTTAACGCTAATCTATGCCCTTCGACCCCAATTCAATAATAGTATAAAGCCAACTCTCTTTAGTGGAATCTCTAACCAGAAACAGAACGATAACGACAGATTATTAAAATTTTCGCTTGCAGTAGGCTTTATTAGTACCTGTGGCATCATCGGCATTTTACTTATGCTTATTTTTGGCAGCACACAGTAAAATTATACTTTTCAATAGCCACAACAATTTCAATAGCCACAACAATAGAAGATCAAAAAAGAGAGACGGCCATAGTCGATGAACTATGGCCGTCTCTCTTTTTTGATCCCCTTATCTCATCAGTAGTCTACGATTTTATAGTAGTCCACAGATTTTATTGACATATTTCGAGAAGGCATTCTCTTACGCCGATATTTACGGCAGAAGGCTGCATTAGGGCGATCCAGAAAATAAATGTTCATAAGCTCCACAGCTTCTTAGAGAACCTTTATCTCTTAATAATCAAGTCTTACTTAGGCCAAATTTCCTATATGAATTTTACTAGACACTTGATACATTAGATGTACAGACAATTGTATGGTGAAAGTCATTCCGATCGATCACACTCATGCATCTATAAGACTTTTTGCGTTAAATCAGAGTAAAAATCAGGTATGAGAGATATGAATATTCAATTAAATGCACCAGAGACAGAGCTGGCTTGCACAAAAATTACTAGCCACTTCTTTGCAAAAATCAACGTAATCGGATTTATTGCAACGATTTTAGTTGCTCTACTCTATTTTGTATCCTACGTAGATGTGGCATATGCGAACGAAGGTACGGATACCATTACAAGAGCGGGTGAACTGTTCGAAATGGGTAACCAAGTATGGTTCGACACAAATGGCAATGGTCTGTTTGATGCAGTAGAACAAGGAGTCCCAAATGTTCAAATTACGCTGCTGGACGTTTTCGGTAACCCATATGACATCGATCCAACGCTTGCCGGTATTCAAGGTGTTACGACTATAACTGATGACGACGGTGAATATCTATTTACGAATCTCATTACAGATACGTATCGAATTGGCATTGACGCAATTAACTTTCAACCCGATGGTCCACTGGAACAACATACCCCTGTTGCACCCTCTAGCATTACGCCTGACGATAATGTTGATAACGACAACAATGGAATCCAAATTGGTTCGCTTTCAGCAAACGGCCTTTTTAGTGGACCCATCAACTTAAATACAACCAATAGCCCTACATTTATCAATAATACAGTTGATTTTGGCTTCTATACATTAACCATTGGTAACTTTGTTTGGGAAGATATAAACAATAACGGTTTATTTGATCAACGAGAAGCCGGTCTGCCAAACATTGTTGTTAATCTATTGGACTCTACAGATACAGCGATTGATAACACACAAACAGACAGCAGTGGACTTTACACATTCACGGCTGTAATATCTGGCACATATCGTATTGAAGTGCTACCCCCTATCGGATATAGTAGTAGCACTGGTGGAGGAGAAGAACTTAGCCCTGATAGCAATGGTGACAACAACGATAATGGCTTAAATCTATTTATTGGGGGTGCCATTCAAAGCGCTCCATTTCAAGTAACGCCAGGAGATTTGGGCACATCTACAAACAATGTCCTTCAGGACGAGACGGGTGTCACAATCTATCCAACGATTGACTTTGGTTTATGGAAATATATGAATATCGGTCATATTATTTGGCAAGACATAAATAATAACGGCATCGTTGATCCGAATGAGCCCGGTATTGACGGCGTGAGTGTTGATCTTTATCTTGATGATGGAAACGGTGTGCTTGATATCACAGCTGATACCCTTCTAAACAGTATGTTAACGGTAAATGGTGGCTACTATGGCTTTGAACAGTTGGTGCCAGCAGACTATTTTATCTATATTCCTATACCACCGAATGCCTACCCAAGCAGCAGTACACCGATTAGATTTGACGATGTGGGCATTCAGCAGACAAACGGCAGTCCTGTAACAAGTGGTCTAATTACGCTAGAGAGTGATCCCAATGTTGAGTTTACCAGCGGTTCGAATGGAACCAGCAGTGAGCTATCTATAAATTTTGGCTTCTTTGCCCCAGCATCTATTGGGGACATGGTTTGGTACGATTACGAACAAGATGGCCTACAAGTCGCCCGAGATGATGGTGTACCAAGCGTAGATGTGATTCTTTACGACAGCAGCAATAATGTTGTTGCTGCAATGACCACGAATTCTGCGGGTCAATATCGGTTTGACAATATTATACCAGGTAACTATTACATTATTTTCATTCCCCCAAATGGGTATGAAATCTCGCCACAAGATGTGGGCAGCAATGATGAACTTGATTCCGATGCCGATCCAATCAGCGGTGTCACGCCTACATTTATGGTTGACTCGGGCAGTAATCTAGAAGATTTGGACTTAGGTATCTACATTCCGACACAGTTGGGTGACTATACTTGGCTAGATATTGATGGTGATGGAATTCTGGGAACTGATCCAGCCGAATTGCCGCTAGCCAATGTGCTGGTAGAAGTTTTTGACACAAGTGGAAACTTAATCACTCAGACGACAACGATAACGACTGGGCAATATAGCATCATCGGCCTTGCGCCACGTGATTACATCGTAAAATTTACGCCACCCGGTGGGCTTATCCCAGTCTCACCCGATCAAGGATCAGATGACACCATCGATTCTGATATTTCCATCACTGACTTTACCGTAGCTACTACGTTAACTTCTGGCGAGAATGAGCGAAAGATTGATGCTGGCTTTATTGATCCAAGCTTAACACAGAGAGCGTCATTTGGTGGATGGGTATGGTTTGATGCAGATGGTGATGGTATCCGCGGTACAGATCCAACTGAAACACCACTTTCTGGTATTCGGATCCGTCTTTTCGATGCAACTGATGCACTGGTTGCAGAGTCAGCAACGGATGGCATTGGATTTTATCAATTCGATGACCTGTCTCCGGGTGATTATTACGCAGAGTTTGAGTCAAGTAATTCACAGGTTTTTGTGCCGCCCAATACGGGTGGCGACGACACGACCGATTCTGATGTTGATCCAAACACCGCGGTAACACCTCTGATCAGTTTACGTTCTGGAGAGGTTAACATCTCTATTGGTGCTGGTTTATACAGCACGGCTAGCATTGGCGATTATGTATGGCACGATACGAATGCAGATGGAATACAGGGCCCTCCCGAAGACGAGGAACCATTCGCTGATATTGTTGTTTTTCTATACAATGGAGATGGTGGACTTGTTGCCCAAACAACTACTGATGCAAATGGATTATACGAATTCGCAAACTTAATACCTGGAGAATATTATCTAGAGGTTGCACCGCCGCCAGAGTATATTATCATTACGCCTGATCAGACCGATGAGCAAAATGATTCTGATGCAGATTCGGCTACGGGACAAACGCCAGTAACGATTCTGCTGCCTGCTGAAAATGATACGAGTTGGGATTTTGGCTTGCTAACACCAGCCGAATTCCGCAATCCAGATCAGGGTGGAAACCCAGACGGTACCCCAAATGCGATTAATCTCACTTCATTTACAGTACAGGATGGTCCAAGCGGCAGTGGGACAATGATCATTCAATGGGAGACAAGCGCAGAAATTGATACACTTGGTTATTATATTTTGCGGAGCCGGGATAATGGTTTTAGAAGTGCTCGCACGCTTTCGTCGTATATGACGCCCAGCCTTGGTATACAGGGTGGCGACTACGAGCTAACTATCCCTTACAATTCAATTGTCGATCCACCGCTGAGCAGCTTTACGTTTTGGCTAGTCGAGATAGAAGTCGATGGCAACATGAATCATTTCCAAGCCACAATGCTTGAAGGTCAATCAGTAGAAGAAAGATTCGAACTCTTTTTGCCATTGCTCAATCGGTAGCGGTTGCATTACCGTGCAGCAATTTAGTTAACGGATCAAAAAAGAGAGAGCTATCGGCTCTCTCTTTTTTGATCCGTGTTATATTCGGCAACATAAGATTATTGGTTCTATGAGAAATATGCTGCATTTTCCCATTATTTCGGCCAATCGCATCTCTTCGAGTCTTCGTCATTGATACTTCCCCCGGTATAGTATGCCTTTCTATATATTCTCCTTGATATCCTACACATCAACGCCACGAAGGCGAATCTGGGGAGCGTCGACAGCTTCGGCTTCACTTCGGCGAAGTGCCTAGTGTAAAGCTCATTTTTCCGTATTCGCGCCCCAAAATATTGAAAAGATATGTTTTTCTCGCATAAAGCGAACTACCAGATTCTTACGCTGCTGAGTATAATAACTCCCTATTGTGATAGAAAATGTGATAGAAAAATTCAGCCGCGACTTTGTTTGACTAAGCGGGAACCCAACCTATTTCCAGACAGAGGAGACTCACCATGCAGATCGACCCAATCTACCGATCCCGCCGCAGCAATGTGCTTGCCACCCGTGGCATCGTTGCGACCAGCCAACCCCTTGCGGCCAATGCGGGGCTGGACATTCTGAAAGCTGGCGGTACCGCCGCGGATGCCGCCATCGCTACTGCGGCTATGCTCAACGTAGTCGAACCGATTTCGACCGGCATTGGCGGAGACTGTTTTGCGCTCTATTGGGATGCCAAGACGAAAAGCGTCTCGGCCCTAAACGGATCCGGTCGATCTCCTGCAAACGCGTCGATTGCCGCTGTTCAAGCGCTTGGCTATACGAATATGCCGACCTATACGGGACATGCAGTTAGCGTTCCGGGCACCGTAGCAGGCTGGAGCGATCTGCTCGAAAAGCATGGTCGTATGACGTTGAACGATGTGCTAAAACCCGCAATTTGGACTGCTGAAAATGGATATCCGGTTAGCGAAATCATTGCGCTTGGTTGGCGTGGCAGCGAAAAGAAGCTGCGCCGCGATCCAGATTGGCATAGCGGAGATCTGGACAACGGGCCGGAGCAGCCAAGTGGACACGAATTGTTGATTGATGGGCGTGCGCCGCGGCCAGGCGAACTGATGCGCATTCCAACGCTGGGGGAAACCATGCGTGGCATTGCCAGCGAGGGACGTGACTACATCTACAAAGGAGCATTTGCGCAGAAACTAAGCGAGCATGTTCAGCGCTATGGTGGCTGTCTCACGCCAGAGGATATGGCAAACCACGCCAGCGATTGGGACGAACCGATTACGGCAGCGTTTCGCGGCACAACGCTGCACGAGTTGCCCCCCAATGGACATGGATTGGCCGCAATCATCGCCGTAAACTTGGCAGAGGGCTTCGATCTTGCAGGCATGAATGAAGCAGATCGGCTGCACACGATGATCGAATGTATGAGGATTGGCTTTGCAGATGCACAGCAGTGGGTCTGTGATCCGCGCGTGGTGAAGATTCCGCTGGCAGAGCTAACGGGCAGCGTATACGCAAATTCACGCCGATCAGAAATTGATATGGCAAAAGCCGCGGAGAGAGTCCCCGCCGGGGATCCGCTCGGGGGGCCGGACACAGTCTACCTCAGCGTTATCGACGGTGAAGGAAATGCGTGCAGTTTTATAAATAGTCTCTTTATGGGGACTGGTACGGGGCTTGTGGTGCCGGGCACAGGCGTTAGCTTGCAGAATCGGGCACATGGGTTTGTACTGGATCCGGATCATCCGAATGCGCTGGCACCGAACAAACGACCATACCACACGATCATTCCTGCGATGACGACAAAAGATGGTGAACTACACGCGTCATTTGGGGTAATGGGTGGCTACATGCAGCCTCCGGGTCATTTCCAGATGATGGTCAATATGCTCGAACTGAACATGACGCCCCAACAGGCGTTGGACATGCCGCGCTGGATGCTCGATGCATCGTCCAGCGGTGTGGGTGCGCAGGAAGCTGGGGGATTGGTTCATATTGAGGAGGGTTGGTCTTACAGTACGTTAGCCGAGTTGGCGCGACGCGGGCACAGACTTTCGCCAACAGATGGGTTCCGCCGCATTATGTTTGGCGGCGGACAGATTATTCAGCGCGACCCGGCGACGGGGACCATTACAGGTGGCACAGATCCGCGCAAGGATGGTTGCGCAATCGGTTGGTAAAAACGAAGACAGTTTTGTTAGAAAGAGAGAGTTTATATGAACGTTGATGGTAGACCATACCGCACAATTTGGTTGAAAGAAGATGATGACAGCATCGTACAGATTATTGATCAGCGGCACCTGCCCCATCAATTTGTGATTGAAGAGTTAAACACGGTTGATGAGGTGGCACAAGCGATACGCGATATGCATGTGCGTGGTGCAGGCTTAATCGGTGCAACGGCGGGATACGGCATGTACATTGCGGCACTGCACGCGCCCCATGCGACATTTATGCAAGCGCTTGCCGCCGCCGGGGAGCAGCTAAAGGCCACTCGTCCGACAGCGGTTAATCTGGCGTGGGCAGTGGATCGACAGCTCACCGCGATCCAAGCGGCTAATGGCGATATAGAAGATAAGATCCAAACGGCGCGAGAGATGGCCCAAACCATTGCGGATGAGGATGCGGAATATTGTCGGCGCATTGGCGAGCATGGCGTGGCGCGGATCGAAGAGATCAGTCAGCGCAAAAATGGGGATGTGGTCAACATTCTTACCCACTGCAACGCAGGCTGGCTCGCCTTTGTGGATTATGGTTCGGCCACTGCGCCGATGTATGCGGCCCACAACAAGGGAATTCCGATCCACGTTTGGGTAGACGAGACCCGACCGCGCAATCAGGGCGCGCGACTGACGGCATGGGAGTTGGGGCAACACGGCATCTCGCACACCGTTATTGTGGACAATGTGGGTGGATATTTGATGCAACATGGTCAGGTGGACATGGTCATCGTGGGCAGCGACCGCACTACCTATACGGGGGATGTGGGAAACAAGATTGGTACCTATCTCAAAGCATTGGCCGCCCATGATAATGGCGTTCCATTTTACACCGCACTGCCTTCGTCTACATTTGATTGGCAGATGCGGGATGGTGTAAAAGAGGTGCCGATTGAGCAGCGCAACGGCGTCGAAGTGAGCACAATTCAGGGCTATCATGAGGGGGAAATCAAGCAAGTGCTGTTGACGCCAGAAAATAGCCCTGTTGCAAATTACGCATTTGACGTAACCCCCGCGCGCCTAGTGACAGGACTGATCACCGAAAGAGGGATTTGCGCAGCATCAGAAGAGGGTGTGTTTGGGTTGTATCCAGAGAAAAAGGGTGAAGTTTAGCGAGGGTAAAATCGATCAAACTGTGGATCGCCTTCAATAGGCCATAGCACTAAGAAATGATGGATCAAGTCGCTAAGAAGTAATGCAATGCCAACAGCGAGTATCCACTCTTGGTAGCTGTTCTGCTGACTATAATAACGCGCAATAATAATAATTAATATTCCGATGTATCCGTGATGTACCCTAAGCCCAAAAGTCATGCGCCCAATAGTAGATGCTGTGTCTCTTGTTGATTGAAGATTGAATCCATAGCGAAATAGAATGGTTACTCCTTCAAATAGTATTGTGAGTATAAATGATTTTAGAAATAAGCTCATTCTGTTCCTTTTAAGAAAATGTAAATAGATGCTATAGATTCACGACAGCATAACAGTTTGCACTGTAGCAGACAGCAAAGAATCATATTAATCTACACCGTGCGAAATAGTCGGTTGTGAAGCGTACAATAACGCAAGCTGTTTGTCACCTTGGCTCGTGGATAATAGCATATCATTGACACATAGTATAGCCAATTACTGTGGATAATATTGCGGACAATCATTGCCGACAGCCAATAAAGACAAGAGTGGTGACCATTTATCTTTATTCTAAGAAGATGCGAGAGTAAGAAGGTAAAATGAAATTAACTGACTTTAAAGTGCTAACGTTTGACTGCTATGGAACATTGATCGACTGGGAGCAGGGAATGATCACTGCGCTGGCTCCGTTAACGGAAAAGCTCAACCCGAAACTGAGCCGAGATACTATTTTGCAGATGCACGCGCACTACGAATCAACCTTACAAGCACAAACGCCAACCATGCTTTACTCCCAACTTCTGGCAACTGTCTACAAACGCATGGCCGAAGAATGGAACGTTACCGTTTCGTGGCAAGAGTGTGTGCACTATGGGCAATCGGTTAAAGATTGGCCTGCATTTGAGGATTCGTCTCAGGCGTTGGCCTATCTCAAAGCGCATTACAAGCTAGTGATCCTGTCGAATGTGGATAACGCCAGCTTTGCAGCCAGCAATGAAAAGCTAGGCATTCCATTTGATGCCGTCTATGTAGCAGAAGATATTGGCAGCTATAAGCCTGCTGACGCTAACTTCGAGTATATGACAAAGATGCTAGCGCAGCGCGGCATTAACAAATCGCAGGTTCTTCACGTGGCCGAGAGTCTCTTCCACGATCATGTGCCAGCAAATCGGCACGGCTATAAATCCTGCTGGATCTATCGACGGCACGATCAGAATGGGTTTGGCGCAACCATGGATCCCGGAGAGATGCCACCCGTAGATTTTCGCTTTAACAGTATGGCCGAATTAGCCAACGCGCATCGAAAATCGTGATTTCGTCGCTAAGGCTTCCTTACTAAGGTACAGTGCAAGCGGTCGCATTTATCCCACAAAAGAACATTTGTCCTGCGATTGAACACCGAACATTTTTTCGATAAACTCTGTGATATGAATATTCATGATAGCGGATACAAACTTCTCTTTAGCAAAAAAACTATCTTTCGCCAATTAATGGAGACTTTTGTCGATGAGCCATGGGTTAGCGAGGTCGACTTTTCACAGGCAGAAACAATAGATAAATCCTTTATTGATGCCATTACAAAGAAACTGAAAGCGATCTCATTTATCGCGTGGGGCTTAGAGGGCGCGATGTTCATATTCATGTTCTACTCGAATTTCAGCCGTTAGTAGATAAATATATGGCAATCAGAGTGCTTCACTATGTGGCAAGTATCTACATGGATCTGATACGTAGCGGGCAGAATTTTGAAAAGCTGCCGCCCATTATCCCGATTGTATCGGGATAATGGAGACAGAAAGTGGATGGCAGTAGTCAACGTTAATGAATTAATCGATCAAGAAGCTTCGATCTTGCTTTGAAGATGTACCTGACCAAATTTTTGAAACATTATCCGGATGTACCATCACTCAACTTCAAATGCTTGTTAATCCAGCACTTGACACATCCAATCTCGGCACACTTTTTTCTATAGTATCAGAGTTGGTAAAGATAAAGATCGGAATACGTCTGAATCTGATGATCAAAACAAGGATGATCATAAAAAAGCTGTTGGCGGCTAATTACTAAATACCAGCATAAACTACTCCAAAAAATACAAAAGGGCAGTTGATCTGTATTATCAACTGCCCTTTTGTATTTCACATCCGATAGTCGTTCCCATCGAAGCGACTGTCCCAAATTGTGTGCAAATGGCATAAATTCCTTAATTGATAAAGCAATTTACACACTTTGTGGTACAGTCCCCCATAAAAACGTCTTTGACATAATAAAAGTCATATGCTATGTTCTAAACATGGTGTATCCACGCCACACCCTTATCCTCAATCCTTACATCCAAAACCATCTATCAAAATAAGGCAAAAGAGGTATTGCTTCTAGTTGTCTTTGCCCAGTAGATATTATTTCAGAATAGCTTTCATCGATTTATTACCATCATACCCATCAGGAGAAAATTAATGTCTCATCCAGATGATAATCTTCATATACATAAAGAAAACATCAGCCCTCAAGACACAAACAAACAAGTGGAACCATCTGAGTCGCTTGATCGACGTACCTTTATTAAGGCTGCCGCGGCAGCCGTGGCCGCTACCTCAATTGCAGCCTCAGTACAGGCCCAAGGCAGCGCAGGTGGCCCCGTTACGGAATACGGTCCAAATGCGAAGCCCGTTTCCTACCCAAATACTGATGTGATCGTGCTAGATGAGGAGCGCTTTACAGCCAAACAAGGTAATGCACCAATTCGACGCATCTTTACGGGTGGTTCATGGTGCGAAGGACCCGCGTGGAGCGGTGTCGGGAATTACTTAGTCTGGAGCGACATTCCAGCCAATGTTCAGCATCGCTGGCTAATGGAAGATGGCCATACTAGCATTTTCCGCAATCCGTCGGGCAACAGTAATGGCAATACTTTTGACTGGCAAGGTCGCCAGCTTTCGTGCGAGCACCTCAATCAGCGCGTGGTTCGCTACGAGCATGATGGCAGCATGACAGTTTTGGCCGACAACTACAAAGGCAATCCGTTCAACTCGCCCAACGATGTAGTGGTCCACCCCGATGGTGGTATCTGGTTTACGGATCCACCCTATGGCAGTATGTTCTGGTATGAGGGACTGCAGAGAGAGCTTCTTCAGCCAGTGGATGGCGTCTACCGCATTGATCCAATAAGTGGAGAAGTAGCTATTGTTGCAGATGGATTATATCGGCCTAATGGTCTCTGTTTTTCGCCAGATTTCTCGAAACTTTATGTTGTAACAGCCGACACCGGAATCGTAGTCTTTGATGTGGAAAATGAGACCTCATTAAGCGCAAGCAACATATTTAGCGACACAACATATGAGGACAAAATGCTTGGGTCAGACGGAATTCAAGCAGATGTTGACGGCAATATTTGGGCATCCGCTGGCTGGAATGGCCCGGGCTATGATGGCATTCATTGCTATGCAGCGGACAATGGCGAACGTATCGGTCAGATTCTGCTGCCAGAAACGACTGGGAATTTAACATTTGGTGGCCCGAAACGCAATCAACTCTTTATTGCGGCTAGCCAGTCGATCTATACAGTGCATTTGAACACGCGCGGGGCGCATATTTCGTAAAAACATATAAGCTTACTCATTCACACCTACGTCCAAATAATCAAAAATTACCGCGGCAAAGTCATCGATGCCGCGGATTTTTTTTGCATACGCACACCGCGCAACCTGATCACCCGCACCGAGCAGCAGCGTAAACGCTGGATTTTCCGTGTGCTTTCGATGGCTACAATCTTCCACATTGCCGTGATCGCTGCTGACAATTATCATCGTTTCTTCCAACGTCGCAGCTTCAAGCAAGCCACCCAAAAAACCGTCAAAGCGTTCGAGCATCGCAACCGCTTCAGCATGTTGAGAGCGGTGCCCTAACAGATCCGTCATCCAATGTTCGAAGAATGTAAACGCATAGGGCTGAGCGATCTCCCACAGCTTTGCGCCAGCAGCTTGCGGTGTATAAATTGGTACATCCATATAGCCAAGCTGATCGCGCCAACCTTGATTTGTGAAATCAGCGGCGATCCCACGGCCCGCGTAGAGATCATCGCGGCCTAGCAATGTTTGGCTACCAACGGTGGCAGCATAGGGCACGGCGCTTAACAAGCGTTTGCCCCGTTTGACAGCCGCAAAGTAGCCTTCTGGATAAGGGTTGGAAAAGAGCGTGGGTTTGCCCGCATCGTTCAATCGGCGGAAGATGCTACCCTCATCCAAAATTGAGCGCACGCGAGCATCTGGGCGTGGACCATAATGCTCGCCCAAACGCTGCGGGGCATTGATTCCAGTCAGGATAGCGGTCTGTCCGGTTGCGCTCTGTGGCCGCCCAGGAACGCCGAGATTGGCGTCGGCCAAAATAAACTCGGCCTTGGCTGTGGCGTGTACGCCAGTAGATTGGGTAGGTGAATGACCGTCTAGTAGATGGTCGAGTGTGGGGAAATCCCCAGCAGCAAGCGGATTAATCTGCGGATCATCTGTGCCGATGCCGACACCATCGAGAAAGAGAAAGATGACGCGCTTCATACAGCGTCGGCCCGAGACGTGCGTGCAGTAGAAACTGGTAACGAAGACTCAATGGATGGCAAAGAAGAGGCTGCAAGCGTGACAGAGTAGGCATTCACCAGTGCCAGCAAGCGACATTCCAACTCATCCAAACCAGGGTTCACTTCAACGTAGTCGACACCGAGTTTCGCCGCAGCCGCTTGGGCGCGTTCGCGTTCATCCTGCGTAGGAAGTTGTTTGAGGTACATGAGATGCGTATAGTTCGAAAAGTACATCTCTTTTAACTCGGGGTATTTGTTTAAGCCAAGTCCAGTCCAGACGAGGCCCTCGAAGTGATGGGCTAGAAAGTCGGTGAGAAAGAAGGTGCCAAGGTGGGCATCCGCCTGTTTCTGAAAGTGATCGCCGCCATAAAATTCATAGCAGTGTGGGCCAGCAATACGCACAACGTGTGGATAGCGTTCGAGCAGTTCGTCGAGCGCGCCCATGGTACCACAGTCGCCGTAGCCAACTAGAATCAGGTCGAAGCGCTCGGCCCACTCGTCGAGATGTTTCTCTACAGCAGGGGCGATTTTGGTGGGCGTGTTGTGATACTGCGCAGGGACAGCAGTGAGTTCGTACTCCCACTTTTGTTTGTTGGCAATGGCAAGCATTTCCCGCACGATTGCCCCACAGGCGATGATTCCAATTTTCATGGTTTGTCCTTTAGCAGGGACTAGGGATCAGGGAGAGGGGAGAGGGGATTGGTTGTCAGGTTGCTCCTAATCCCTAGTCCCCGATCTCCATTCTCCGCTCCCTATTCCCAATCTTTCACTATGCCCGTTTACGTCGCGCGTTTCGCCGTTCTGCAGATCGAGCGGCGCGGCTATCCGCGCTTTCAACATTTTCGGCCAATGTTTCCACAGCGGGTGGACCTGGAATCGGCGTATCTTTGACCGAAGCAAGCGCATCGGCCATTGCTTTGATATGCTTGGGTTCGCTACCGCAGCAGCCACCGATAATGTCGACTCCCATGTTGCGCATGGATATTGCGTATTTTGCCATGCGTTCGGGCGTGCCGTCGTACTCGATGGCTCCATTCACATACTGGGGCAAACCTGCATTGCAATAGACCATTAACGCGGCACCGTCGGGGCGAGCTCGAGCCATTTCGCCCATAATTAGATCGGCTTCGTCGGGGCCTGTGCCGCAGTTTGAACCGACAACGGAGACACCCATCTCGGTTAGCAACGTGGCCGCCTCGGATGGGCTGACGCCCATCATGGTATGATAATTTGTGTCAAAGCTCATCGAGACAAAAATTGGCACGTGTGGTGCTACTTTCTGAGCGCCATGTACGGCTGCTTCGACTTCGTTGAGGTGGCTCATGGTTTCAATGAGGAATATATCTGCGCCACCCTCGGCTAAAGCTGCGGCCTGTTCGGCAAACATGGCGGTTGCTTCTTCCATGCTAAGCGGGCCAACTGGCTCGATCAATTCACCGGTTGGTCCGATGCTGCCAGCAACCAGCGCACCGGCGGGTGCGGCAACTTCTTTGGCAATGGAAGCACCTGCACGGTTAAGTTCGGCCACACGGTCGCCAATGTTGTGGAACTTAAGCCGCGCCATGGTTCCACCAAAGGTATTAGTCTCAATAATGCGGGCACCCGCGTCAATGTACTCTTGGTGAATTTTTTTGAGCACTTCAGGCTTTTCAACATTCCACAACTCGGGTGCGCCGCCGTCGGTTAGGCCAGCATTTTGCAGCATGGTGCCCATTGCGCCATCAAATAGAATGGGGCCATTTGCCAGTAAAGTTTTTAGGGGTTCGGTAATCATTTCTGTTTCCTTATTATAAATATGGTTTAGCCGCATACCAGTCGGCAGAACCAAAAAATTCGAGCCACAGGTCAAAAGCCTGCGCTATACTATTTTGAGACTAGTTGTCTCTGATGTTTACGCTGATTTTATAGCGTCGAGGATCTCGCGTACTTTGGCGGGTGAAAATTCTTCCTCGACCTCAGCGGCAACAGCCTCAGCCACTTCTTCGGGGGTGCCGTCTCGATCCTGCCAATCGCCTTTGTGCCACTCTTCCAAGTAGGCGTCCGGATCTGTCAAGCCTGCACGCATGGCGGCTTCGTCGATTGCTACCATAAAACGTTTGGCTAGCTCTTTGGTCGCTTTGTTGCGGCGTCCTTCGCGCGCGGTCACCATGGATGGGATGTCGCGCCAGTAGGTAATTTGATACTCTGCCATCTATTTAACTTTCTCCGTACGAAATAATTTCTATCAAAACAATGATAATTATAAGAGAGTTCTATCTCTCGCGGTGTTGTGCCACAATCGATTACTATCGTCGCGCGCGGCGAGCGCGGCGCGCGGCTCGTTCGTCGCCGCTAGAGCGTTGCGCACGTCCACCATCGGTGGCAACAGCATACGCTACCAGCCGATCTTCTGGCCACTGCGATCTTGCCTCGTTCATCAAAGCGTCTAGGTGCGAAAACTTGTCCGTGGCGTGTGGAATGTCCAACGAACCGACAAATTCATCCTGAAAGCTCGGCTCGACAGCGGTCTCGATATAGCGGACCCAACGCGCGGCCCATTGAGATTCGTGACGCTTGTTTTTGTCGAGCAACATCATGCGTGCGCCATCGCCCGCGGCGTTGCCCACTGCCTGTACGTTTGCCAGATCACAATCGGGGATCAAGCCGATAATCATCGCGTGTTTGGGATCGATATAGCTGCCGAAACCGCCAGCAAGCACAACATTGTCCACTTCGGTTAGCCCCATGCGGCTCATAAGCAACTTGGCCCCAGCATAGAGTGCGGCTTTGCCCAATTGAATTGCGCGGATATCTTCTGAGTGAACAACAATTTCTTCACCCGTGCTCGTTTCATGCGGCCACGCCAGCACAAATTCTGCCATGCCGCCGCCATCGCCCAAACCAGTACGCACCCGTGGATGATCCAACTCCACGAAGCGACCATTTGGCGCAACCAGCCCGGCCATAAAGAGTTCGGCAATGCCTTCGATAATGCCGGATCCACAAATGCCCGATGCGCGTAAGGTTGGGTTTAGCAGCTCTTGGCGTTTACGTCGTGCTTCGGTCTTCGAGTCAACTTTTGCGCTACCATTTATTTCTTCGGTGCGTTCGGCTTCGGCTGGCAAACTGGTACTTTGCACCCACTCGTCTTGACCGATAATTTTGAAACGCACATCCAGCGTTGCCGGATCGATGCGAATCCGTTCGATTGCGCCCGCAGCGGCACGCATCCCATGTTTGATCTGCGCACCCTCGAATGCCGGGCCCGTGGGGCTGCTGGCGCTGAGCATCTTTTCGCGATTACCCAGCAAGAGTTCACCATTCGTGCCAATGTCGATCACAAGCTGCTGGCGATCCTGTTTATACGGTGCTTCAGCCACCAATACACCAACATTGTCTGCTCCAACGTGACCCGCTTCATTAGGCGGCAAGTGGATATAGCCACCAATCGCGATCTGGAGATTGAGGTCACGCGCTTTGATGTCGACCGCGTCGTGCGTAACCAAGCTAAAGGGCGCACCACCTAGCTCAATCGGGTTGACACCCAATAGCAGATGATGCATAGTTGTGTTGGCAACGATCACCATTTCGACCACATCCGAAGCGCTAATTTCGGCTTCTTTCGTCACCTCGGCAATCAGGCCATTTAGACCCTGAATCACCACTTGATGCATTCGTTCCGTGCCGTCTGCATTCATCATCGCATAGCTGACACGGCTCATCAGATCCTCGCCATACGAAACCTGTGGGTTCATGCAGCTTGCTGTAGAAATTATTTCGCCCGTGCGCAAATGACAAAGATGGGCGGCCAGCGTGGTTGTGCCAACATCGACTGAAATGCCGTAGATATTGTCGATAAAGCCCGGTTGAAGATGAACCACCTCGGCTTTGGCTTGTGATACACTTTCACCTTCGCCAGCCGCAGGCGAATCATCCCAGACGGTTACGGTAATGCGACGATTGCTTGCGCTAAGCACGGGCTGTAAATGGCGCAACACAAGCGGATCGATGTGTAGATTTGTTAAGCCGTGAACCTGCTTTAGTTCATCCGCCAGCCGCTGCCAATCGCCGCGGTGATCTTTCAGATCTGGCGTGGCGAGTTCGACGTAGTAGAGACGCATGGCTGCATCGACGGACAGTTCGCGCTCGATGCCAACGGACTTACGGATCACCTGTTTACGGATCTGACTCTCTTCTGGTACACGGATTACCAAATCGCCCAGCACTTGGCACGCACAGCTAAGCCGCGTACCGGGCCCAAATTTAAACTTTTCGGCGTACTCGCGCTCTCGTTTCCCCGCAGGGGTCAAATTATCGGCTACCGACTGAACATCGAATTTGGCGAAATCGCCCTCTTCGACAACAATCTTGCATTTGCCACATGTCTGGTTACCACCACAGATCGATTCGATCTCTACACCAAGTTTTCGTGCTGCTTCGAGCAACGTTGTTCCTGGTGCAATATCGCCCTGACGCCCTTGCGGTTGAAAGACAACTCTCTTTATTTCACTTGTCATCTAGTTCGTGTTCTTTTTTTAGTTTCGCAAAAATATAATAAAAATATGATAGAAAACAAAAAACCCACCTGAACGTTCAGATGGGCAGAATAGGCTGATTGAGCAGCCTATCTGGATCTGGTTTCGTTTTACTGTAGAGCACAAACGTAAAATTACGCTTTTAATGGTTGTCAAACATCATTATTATGCGAAATAACAACACATCGTTTTAAATACTCTACAACCGGAAACCGGGACTCCAGCGGGTTGTTGCTTTTTAAATTGTGTGGATCAAGATATCATATAGTTCTGGCAGTGTCAATAATAGTGTAAAATTTGAGTATGAATATCGCAAACTCACAGTAAGGAATTAAGTACCCAGTGAACAACCAGCGTCTAACCGAAGGCTTCCTCTTCACCGACCAATATCAGCTCACCATGGCCCAACTTTATTTTCGTATGGGGTTGCACGAAGTGCCTGCACAATTTGAACATTTTTTTCGACGATATCCAGATTATGGCAGCCACGAAGCCGGTTACTGTATCAATGCAGGGTTGGAACCTTTTGTTGATTGGATCCAACAGACGCGAGTAACAGATGACGATATTGATCAACTTCGCCATCAGCGCAACGTCGCGGGCGAGCAAGTTTTTGCCGATGACTTTTTATCATGGTTAAAGAATAGTGCAGATTTTAGCGCACTAACGATCCACGCCGTTCCCGAAGGGCGGGTTGTACATCCCTATCTTCCGCTCACAGTGGTCGAAGGGCCGATGGCCATCGCACAGTTGCTGGAGACATCGTTGCTCAATCACCTCAACTATCCAACATTGGTGGCAACCAAAGCTGCGCGCATCTCCGACTCGGCGCGTGGGTGTGCTGTGCTCGAATTTGGGCTGCGGCGTGCGCAGGGCTTTGGCGGCAATGCGGGTACGCGCGCCGCGTTAATTGGTGGAGCCGATTTTACCTCCAATGTGGGCATGTCGCACAGCTTGGGATTGCAGCCCAAAGGCACCCACGCACACAGCATGGTACAGCTATTTATGGCCATGGGCATGACAGAGTTGGATGCGTTTCGTGCGTATGCGGACGTTTATCCAGATGATTGTCTGCTGCTAGTCGATACCATTAACACGCTAGAAATTGGCATCCCCAATGCGCTGACTATCTTCAATGAGTTGGTGGCAAAAGGTCATAAACCTGTAGGCATTCGCATCGATTCGGGAGATTTGGCATACCTAAGCATTCAAGCGGCCAAGATGCTAAATGAGGCAGGCTTTCCCGATACGTCGATCGTGCTGTCGGACGGGCTAGACGAGCTGCTAATTTGGCAGATCACGACACAAATTTCGCTTGAAGCGCATCGTTACGGCATTGATGCAAGCAAGCTGATTCAGCGGCTGGTTTATGGTGTCGGCACCAATTTAGTTACCTCTAAAGGAGAACCTGCGCTGGGTGGCGTCTTTAAGCTTGTGGCGGTTCAAAGAGAGAATGAAACGGAATGGCGTTCGGCGATGAAAATCTCCGAATCGGCAGCCAAGATGCCAAATCCTGGAAAGAAACGAGTGCTGCGTTTATACGATCAGCGCGATAAGGCGACAGCCGACCTCTTGTGTTTGCATGAAGAGGATTTTGATCCGTCAACGCCAAATACGCTGCGGCATCCGCTTGTCCATACACGTCAACGCCAATTGAGCGCAGGCGAAGCCACGCGCGTTGAAGAGTTGCTTGTCCCAATTTTGGATCATGGCAAGGTGGTGCATGAGATGCCGGATCTCGAGACTATCCGAGCGCAACGCAGCACAGACATGGAACGACTTGATCCAGGTATTTTGCGTCTCGTCAATCCTCATATTTATCATGTTTCGCTCACTCAAGAATTGTGGGATTTAAAACAGAAGCTTATTAAGGAAGCTCGTAGTGGTAAACCATCCTAAATACGACTACAGTATTTGGTACGTCGGTATTTGGTACGTCAATAAACAGTGTTCACTACTTTACTGTCTACTACTTAACGCCATTGATCAAACAAACCCAACTAAACGCAGAAGGAATAAATCTTGTATACATTATTACACAATCGCCTTGAATGGTTGACAGAAATGGCTCATTTAGCGCTGCTGCGCGGTGGCAAAAAAGGTATCGAAAAAGAGAGTTTACGTGTGCTAGCAGATGGCACTTTATCACAGCAACCGCACCCCAAGGCACTTGGATCCACGCTGACACACCCTGCGATTACAACAGATTACTCCGAAGCATTGATTGAATTGATCACGCCACCGTTTGCAGACATCAGTGACGCCATCGACTATTTAGATCAGGTCCATAGGTTTGTCTATGCAAATTTACCAGAAGGGGAGCTATTGTGGGCAACCAGTATGCCTTGTATTATTGATGGCGAAACAAATATTCCAATTGGGCAATATGGCTCATCAAATATCGGAATGATGAAGCAGATCTACCGACGCGGATTGGGCTTGCGCTATGGTCGCAATATGCAGGCGATTAGTGGCGTTCACTTCAATTACTCAGTACCCGACAATTTCTGGCCCGTCTATCAGGAAGAGGAAAATGACGATCAGGCAGAACAGGATTTTATCTCGTATTCTTATATGGCCTTGGCGCGCAATGTTCTGCGGCACGAGTGGCTAATCGCCTATCTTTTCGGCAATTCACCCGCCCTGTGTAAATCTTTCTTCAACAAATCGATTCAAGCGGAACAGGCATTAAATTTTGAAGAGTTTGATACGCATACCTTTTTTGAACCATATGCGACATCTTTGCGGATGAGCGACATAGGTTATAAAAATAATGGACCAGACAACTTGCGAGTTTCGTATAATTCGCTTAATGAATATATTCGTGATTTAACGCAGGCTATCGAAACACCCTTTCCGGCGTACGAAGAGAAGGGGATTAAGGTCGATGGAGAGTATCAACAGCTTAACGCAAATATTTTACAAATTGAGAACGAATATTACAGTGCGCTCCGCCCAAAGCAGGTCGCGCGCTCGGGAGAAAAACCGACAAACGCACTGCGGGATCGCGGTATTCAATATGTGGAATTGCGCTCGTTGGACGTTAATGCGGCGGATCCGTTAGGAGTGAATGAAACCACACTGCGTTTCCTCGAAGCATTTTTGCTCTTCTGCCTGCTACATGAAAGCCCCGCCCTTCTAGCCGATGATCATCTTGAAGTGGAACAGAATCATTTGAATGTTGCGCGCTATGGTCGCAAGCCAGATCTAACACTTCAGCGTGATGGCGAACCAATCTTGTTAAAAGAGTGGGCAACAGAGCTCTTTGATCAGATACAACTTATTTGCGAAATTTTGGATGGTGAGAATCAGCCGGATGATCAGCAATTATATAGTGCAGCCTTAGCAACCGTGAGAGAGCGGATTGAATCAACTTCGAAGACACCATCAGCACAAATGTTAGAGAATATGTCCGATAAGCATGAAACATTTTCGCAATATGGGATGAGAAAATCTGTAGAGCACGCATCGTCTTTCCTTAGCAGACCGCTGGATCAAGAAAAGAGGCAGCAGATGGTTGAGACGGCAGAGGAGTCTCTTGTGCAGCAGAAACAGGTCGAAATGAGTGATACGCTTTCGCTTGACGAATTTCTGGCTAATTATTTCGCGCAGTAAGGCCGAAAGTGTGCCAAGCACTTCGTGATCGGTGATTGCCCACAAATAAGGATTGACCAAGATTTGAGTCGAATGCCTGAAACTTTTTGTTCAATCCTTCGACCTTGCTCAGGAGAAACCGCGGCGCACACAGGTCTAATCTATACCCGCATCTAACGACAGTTGAAACTGCCGTCTGCCATGGGATACTACGCTAAAGTGCACGAAAGATCATCTGTGTAACCGGATCTTTTAGCCGGTTTCCTGTAGCAGCAGGCCATTTCAATGCTCTAGCTTCGGTGCGGTTCGCCCTAACTGCGTATACCTTGCGATGCTGATTCCTCATATCTATAATTTGTAGAGTCATCAATAAAATCATATAGATAATCATCGAGCTTGCAACATCCGCTAGCTTAGTTGGAAAAATTAGAGGCGTCCCATTGTTGGGTTCTAGCTCGGCAAAGCTCATCTATCAGCCATGACTAAAGCTAGAGTTGGTGGTAGCGAATTACAATATTCTTACACCCTAACTCCAAACCCCCAGCAGATTGTCACATCTTCCCCGTTTTATAGAACGTATAATGAGTATAATTTTAACATTCTCAACTTTTTTTGATATTATTTCAATTTTAAAAAGTACCCTACCTGTTGTCTCAGCGGCGCAAGGCGCAACGCTAACCTTACCCACTTAAACTATTATGCAACAACTTAAAAGAATGCTCTATCCTCTTGGCGGTGCCATTGCCGGGCTACTTTGCTTATCAGCCATTTTTATTGTACTAATTAATTTGGCACCATCAATTCCGGCCGATCAAAATGTTTTGGCGAATAAAAATCATGCCATCCATTCAGAAACTAGTATACATCAGCTTGACGTAGCGGCTCTTTCAGCACATTCCTCAACAGCTTCGTTACAAAGCAGCATTGCCATAACCGATCCAAGCATTGTTGGCAGTTGGTCGCCTACCATGACATGGCCGCTCATTGCCGTCCATGCCAGCCTGCTGCCTGATGGACGCGTCCTCACGTGGGATGCAACGCCCGATGACTTTGACGGAGATCCACACACAAACGGTTCGAGCACTACGCGCACGGACATCTGGGATCCAGCAACGGGTACGCACACTGCGGCGAATCCTAACACCGAAAGCGATCTCTTTTGTGCAGGGCACGCACATATGGCTGATGGAAAATTGTTTGTCGCTGGTGGAGACATCAATGACAATAAGCCTATTACGGCCACAAATATTTTTGATCCACTTAACGATACGTGGAGCGGTGTAGAAAATATGAGTTATGCACGCTGGTATCCTTCTGTTGCGGCGCTGCCCAATGGAGAGATGCTGGTGTTAGGCGGCACGCCCGATACGCCTGAGGTGTGGGATACAAAAAACAATAAATATCGCGTGCTGCGCGATGCAACACGCGGTATGCCCGACAATTTATATACGTGGATACAGCCTGCGCCAAATGGAAAAGTACTTTACTTTGGTCCATCTAGTGGGGACGTGCGCCATTTAGACACAACGGGTACAGGTAAATTCCGTGGGCTGGCCGCACAGCGCGATCCGTGGATGCGCGATTACGGCAGCTATGCAGTCTACGACATCGGCAAGGTAATGATCAGTGGCGGTGGACCATCGCTCACAAATACGTTGGTCATTGAAATGGATACGGGCGCCATCACAACCACAATGCCAATGAACTTTGGCCGACGGCAGCACAACCTGACGATTCTAGCAGATGGCAAAATTTTGGCAACTGGCGGCAACAGTACCAGCGTCACAAATATTGATATGGCTGGTGGCGTCTATACAGCCGAATTGTGGGATCCGGCAACAAAGCAGTGGTCTCTAATGGCAGATATACCAAGCAATCGGCAATATCATTCGACCGCTCTTTTACTGCCTGATGGTCGTGTATTGACAGCGGGTGGTGGATATTGTGATGATTGTACTGTAGTTGGCTATCATGAGCAGAGTGCAGAAATTTACACCCCGCCTTACCTCTTTAAGAATGATGGATCCGGCACATTGGCCCCTCGCCCCGTGATCAGCAATACGGTTGAAACAGTGGTTTATGGTCAACCGTTTACCGTTTCGACCGCAAGCGCAGCGTCCATTGCCAAAGTGGGTCTAATTCGTTTAGGCTCTGTGACGCACTCGACTAATTTTGATCAACGATACGTGCCGCTGACTTATACGCTTGCTGCGATGGACCAACTCACAGTTACTGGGCCAGCTACTAAGTTTATTGCCCAGCCCGGATACTATATGCTCTTCATCGTCGACAGCGACGGCGTTCCATCGGTTGCCGAAATTGTGAAGATCCCAGAGGCGACGACAAACGGTGCACCAGACATATATAACTGGGGGAATCGCACAAATTATGTGGGCGACACGTCGAGTATGCGCGCGACGGCACCTGATCCGGATGGGGATGGGTTGATCTTCTCTGCGTCGAACTTACCACCCGGTCTAACAATTATCACCAGTACGGGCGATATATCTGGGACCTTTACGGCTCTTAGTCTTGGTGTACACCCAAATATTGTGATCAGCGCCAGCGATGGACAAATTACGAGTACGTTCACATTTAAGTGGACGGTTCTAGAAGTACTGACGCCCACACCAACGTTCACATCAACACACACGCCGACAGCTACATCCACACCGACTCATACACCGACTCATACACCAACACCAACAGAGACGCCTCTCCCAACAGAGACACCTCTCCCAACGGAGACGCCGACCCAAATACCGATAGATACGCCGACGCCTGTAGATACGCCGACGTCAATTCCAACTGTAATTGACACACCAACACTGTTCATCGCGCCGACCCGTACACCATTCCAGACACCGACCGCTATGTTTACACCAATTCCGACACATACACCAACTCCAACACATACATTAACGCACACGCCTAGCAGCCCGACAGCGACGCCGATTCTAGGCATAGTGCCAACGGATACACCAATACCGACGGATACGCCTACTAGCACATCGACTCCGACAGCCACTGCCACGCCGACGGCAACGCACACACCAATTGTGATTAATACGCCAGTACCCGGCAGTACGGCGACTTTTACACCAGCACCGACGTCAACACACACGCCAACGGCAACAGAGACACCAACCGCTACGGCAACGCCTAGCAGCACGCCTACACCACAAATTGATTCGACGAATCAGAATAGCGAGAACAGCGGTGAACCAAATAGCAAAGCACCAGCTTTCCGCGTTTTGCTGCCGATTGTACAATCATAAGGTCATATTTTGTACATTGCCGTCCAGTCAGCACGCGTGTGGCTGCTTCCTAATAGATCAGACGTGGGCGTGCTAACTGGACGATTTTAAGAACTTTCGTGAACTACTGAAAGTTGTTCACGGTTCCAAAAGAATTCAATTAATGATTCTCGGGCAGCCAGCTATAGATGTAGCCCTCACTCTCTAGCTCTAGCGCAGATTTGGCAACCTTCAGTGGACGATACGTATCGACCATCACCGCCAATTCTTCAGTGCGCTCCTTGCCAATCGATCCCTCGTACATGCCCGGGTGTGGACCATGCGGCACGCCATTTGGATGGGCTGTAATCGAACCGCGCTCGATCCCCTTACGCGACATGAAATTTCCCTCCACGTAATAAATGACCTCATCCGAGTCGACATTGGAATGATTGTATGGAGCCGGAATCGAGAGCGGATGATAGTCGAACATGCGCGGCACAAATGAGCAGAGCACAAAGCCCGGGCCGTCAAAAGTTTGATGGACGGGTGGCGGCTGATGGATCCGCCCCGTAATTGGTTCGAAGTCGGTAATGTTGAAGGCAAAGGGCCACAGATGCCCATCCCAACCGATTACGTCGAGCGGGTGGTGACCAAGAATAATGCGCGAGATTACGCCCCGTGATTTGACTCGAAGCTCGAATTCGCCCGCTTCGTCGTGGGTAACTAGTTCATCGGGTGTGCGAATGTCGCGCTCGCAGTAGGGCGAATTTTCGAGGAATTGCCCATAGTTGTTGATGTAGCGTTTGGGTGGCTCGATATGACCCTTGGCCTCGATCACGAAAAAGCGCTGCTCGACACCCGCATCGGGGATTACGCGCCAGATCACACCCGTCGGGACCACCAAATAATCGCCAGGTGCATAACGCAATGTGCCAAACTGTGTTTCCAAAACCCCCGTGCCATCGTGAACGAATAAAGTATCGTCGCCCGCGGAATGTTTGTACCAATATTCCATTGGAGCGGTTGGTCGGGAGAGATAGAGCACGACGTCATCGTTGCCCATTAGAGGCTGGCGTGAGTGGATCGCATCGCCTCCTTTTATGGCATTTTCGGTATGAAAGAGGCGATGTTGCAGTGGACCCTGTTCTTCGTATTCGATTGCGTCTGATCCGAGCGATTCGATATGCAATATTTCGGTTGGTGGCCGCAGATGATAGAGTATTGACTGGATTCCAGCAAAACCATGAATGCCCATGACTTCCTCGTGATAAAGCGAGCCATTGGGCTGACGGAATTGGGTATGACGCTTGGGTGCAATTTGCCCAAGCTTGTGATAGTAAGTCATTGTTTGTCTCCCATACGATTTCTACTAATAGAACTTGTCATATTTATTAGTATCGTTTATCTTACAATTAAGTTTCCCCACGATTATACTCCGCAGCAGCAAAATGGTACATCTTCGTTTAAATTAAATATTTAAATATAAATGGCGCTCTATGACGCTGTTCGGGATAAAACCCGATTATTCGAACAAATTTGGAGAAATCATGTTCATTAAACAGAGTTTACATTTCGTACTTTTATCGCTCTTATTAACTGCATTGGTCGCGTGTACGGCACCGACTGCGGCACCGGCCGACAGTGAGGCAGGCGCACCTGAGCCAGATACGGCTGCGGCAGAAGAGACCGGCGTTGAAATGGGCGGTGAGATGGAAGATGGCTTTAAGATTGGCGTTGTAGTTGCCGAGACGGGTGGCGCATCGAGCTTGGGCATGCCCGAAGCAAACACTGCTCGCATGATTGCATCTCAGCTTGAGGAATCTGGCGGTGTGACTGGGCCAGATGGCACGATGCACCCAGTCGAGGTCATTATTTATGACAGCGAGTCTAATCCGGATACAGCCGCAGCCGCAGTAAGTCGACTGATTTTGGAAGATGAGGTTGACGTTTTGGTTGCGGGCAGCACAAGCGGTAACTCGATGGCGATGGTGCCGATTGCAACCGAGAACAGGGTGGCCATGATCTCGATGGGATCTGCGGGCGTGATCGTCAAGGATGCAGAAAGTGGCGCAGCACGCGAGTGGATCTTCAAGACACCACTGGTTAATGATCATGCTGGCTTGTGGCACATGGAATATTTCGCAGCGCAGGGCATTACGGACATTTGTTACCTATACGAGAACACAGGCTATGGTCAAGATTTCTTGAATGCAGGTCTAAAAGCAGCGGAGGATAAAGGCATCAACGTTGTCTATCAGGACGCGTTTGAGCGCTCGGATACCGAGTTCCCACAACTGGCATCGGTTCAAAGCTCGGGCTGCGAGGCCGTTGTGGTCGGCTCGCTGGTTCCTGGTGCGGTAAATGTTTCGGGCGCAATTAAGGATTTCTTGGGTGACGATATTACTATTATGCAGGGTGGTGGGATGTGTAATAGCGCATTCCTCACGCTTGATCCGAGCGCGGTTGAAGGGACGATTGCCAACTGTCCAAAGCTGTTGGTCGATATAGAGGCGCTGCCTGATTCTGACCCGCAGAAAGAGATCTTAATGCAATACCGCGATGAATACGAAGCGTTCACCGGCGAGTCAGTTGATTCGTTTGGTGGTCATGCGTATGATGCATTTGTCTGGGCAATGGCTGGCCTTTCGAGTTTGGAAGATGGCATGAGCCTTGTAGAGCGTCGAGCAACGGTACGCGAGACGATGGAAAATGGATTTAACGGCGTTGCGTTAACGGGCGGCGTTTTCTCGCCCACGCCAGACGATCATCTTGGCACGACCTTTGCCACATCCGCTACGCTGGTCCGCGTCGAAGATGGTCAGTTTATCTACTACGATCAGTCGGAGTGGGGTGGTGAGTTGGATTTAGAAAACTAAGACAGAAGTAAAAGATGGTAAACAGTAAGAAGTGAACAGTGAACAGGCGCGATTCTGTTCGTCAGCTGTTCACTTCTTACTGTTTACTTTTTCACCACTCATTACCCACCACAGAATATATGTCAGCCATAGCCCGCAAACTTACCCCATTCATTATTTTTATCGCCCTAATTGTCGTGATCATTTTTTTGGGCAACCGAAGAGATTTTGGCCCGCAGCAATATGGTCAGTTTATTCTTGACGGCATTCGCGGCGGCACGATCTACGCGCTTGTTGCGCTTGGCCTCGTGGTGATCCACAACGTCACGGGGATCGTAAATTTTGCGCAGGGTGCGTTTGTCATGCTTGGGGCTATGATCACAGCGGATGTTTATAGCCGCGAATGGCCTATTGGCGACACGCCCAAAATGATTGTCGCCATTCTCATTGCTGTCGTAGTCACCACCATCATCGGCATCCTCTTCGAGCGACTTGCCATCTACCCCGCCCGAAACGCCAGCCCCCTTACGCTGATCATCATTACCGTTGGCGCATATATTGTGCTACAAGGACTCGCGTTGATCTACTGGGGCAGCGGCGCGCAACGGCTGCCCGCATTTAGTACACTCTTTTCCGAAAACGCGCGCGACACAATCTATCGACCCCTTGGTATTGTAATCAAAGAGCAGAGCTTTTGGATCTGGGGTACAGCAGCCATTGCCATGGGGTCGCTGGCTTGGTTCTTTAATCGCACCATACTGGGCAAGGCTTTGCGGGCGTGCGCCATTAATCCTAAAGCGGCGCGGCTTATGGGCATTAGCCCAAATCGTATGTCGATGCTTTCATTTGCGTTGGCCGCATTGATCGGCGCAATTGCGGGCGTCGTGCTAGCCCCGGCAACTTCGCCAATTTACGATATGGGGCTGCGCTTGGGGCTGAAGGGCTTTGTCGCAGCAATCATTGGTGGCTTTGTCAGCGCACCGGCAGCCGTCATCGGCGGCATTTTTCTGGGCATTATCGAAAACTTGGCTGCGGGCGTCACAAACTCGGGCTTAAAAGATATTTTTGCATTTATTATCTTAATTCTAGTGCTGCTCTATCGCCCGCAGGGGATTTTGAACAATAGCGATGTGACGGAAAAAGTGTGAAAATTTGAAGAGTAATAGACGAGACATAGTAGGGATCATTCTCCTATCGGCATTGGTCCTCTTTATTGGTCTATACGAGACGAGAACCGAAGCAGGCTTTAGCAGCCTCACCAATGGCATCATCACCTTCGACACCATTGTGCGTGTCGGCCTCTTGACCACTGTAGTTGTGGGGCTAAATTTGCTGATGGGATTTGCCGGGCAGATCTCACTGGGTCAGGCTTCGTTTTATGGATTAGGCGCATACTTTACCGGGATCCTCACCGCACGCGCCAGCACTATTGGGCTGCCCCCATTTATTGCGGATGGCTGGTGGTGGCCTTGGCTTCTAATGCTCGGGGGTATGATCGTCACCGGTATATTTGCCTATTTTGTGGGTCGACCTATTCTGCGGCTTAAAGGCCACTATTTAGGATTAGCCACCTTGGGTCTCGGCGTCGTGATCGCCATCCTCTTCCGCGAAAACTTTGGCATCAGCCCAACCACGCTCAGCCTAACTGGCGGTGGAGACGGCATTGCGGGCGTGCCGCGGCTGCGCATTGGCAGCTTCGAACTGTGGCCCGTTGCGCGTTACTACTACCTCGTCTGGATCGTCGCAATTCTCGGCATCATTTTGGCGCTCAACATCGTCAACTCGCGCGTCGGTCGAGCGCTGCGGGCGCTCAACGCCAGCGACATTGCAGCCGAAACCATCGGCATCGACACCAGCCATTACAAAACGTGGGTCTTCGTTATCAGCACTATGTACGCCAGCCTTGCGGGCAGCCTTTATGCCCACTTTCAATCTGCGCTGTCGCCACCAACCTTTGACTTTGTCGCCTCGCTCGAAATAGTCGTCATGGCAGCCGTTGGGGGCATGGCATCCATTTGGGGCGCGCCCTTTGGCGTGGCCGTCATCTTCTCGATCCGCGAACTGTTGCGCGCGCGCATGCATCTGCTGCTCGACGGATCTACTGGCGCGTACGAAGTCGTTGCCTTTGGCCTCATCCTCGTACTCATCATGATCTTTACGCCCGACGGCGTCCTCAAGGGTTTTACCAATCTCATTGCCAAGCTATCAGCAAAATTGAGGCCGCGAGCGCAATTATGAGCACGCCCATTCTCGAACTCGACACCCTCACCCGAACCTTTGGCGGGCTGATTGCGGTGAACCAAGTCAGTAGCAACATCATGCCCGACCAGATCAAAGCCATCATCGGGCCAAATGGCGCGGGCAAAACCACCATCTACAATCTTATCACCGGCATCTACACAGTCAGCAGCGGCGACATCCGTTTTATGGGGCAAAGCATTCAGGGCCTAACGCCCCACGAAATCGCCGAGCGCGGCATCACCAGAACCTTTCAAAACATCAAGCTTTTCGACAACATGAGCGTGCTCGAAAACGTCATGGTCGGGCAACATGTACGCACCAAAGCGGGCTTTCTTGCCGCGGCGTTTCGCACCAAAGCAGCCCGCGCCGAAGAGCAACTTATCCAAAAAACAGCCATCGATCTACTCGACTTTGTGGGCCTAAGCAGCTATGTCGATAGCCCCGCCACCGATCTACCCTTTGGCCTACAGCGCAAGCTCGAAATTGCCCGCGCCCTGGCCAGCCAGCCCAAATTGCTGCTGCTCGACGAGCCAGCTGCTGGCCTCAACAACACCGAAAGCCAAGAGCTCATCGCGCTAGTCAAGCAGATTCGCGAGCGGGGGGTCACCGTGCTGCTAGTCGAACACGACATGCACGTTGTCATGGGGTTGGCCGACGAAATTTTGGTGCTCGACTACGGCACAGCCATCGCCGACGCCGCCCCAACAATTGTTCAAAACGATAAACGTGTCATCGCCGCCTATCTCGGCGAGGAAGAATAACGCAAAAATTATGACACTTCTTCAACTCAAAAATGTTAACACCTATTACGGCCAAATTCGGGCACTTAAAGATGTCTCTCTTTCTGTAAAAGCGGGCGAGATTGTGGCATTGGTGGGGGCAAATGGCGCTGGCAAAACAACGTTGCTCAACACCATCTCTGGATTACTGAACGCACGCGCGGGACAAGTGATCTTTGAGGAGGCAACCATCACTAAGGAGAGTGCGGCCAAGATCGTGGGCAACGGCATCAGTCACGTGCCAGAACATCGTCAAGTCTTCGGCGCTCTCTCCGTATACGACAACCTGCTGCTGGGGGCTTATCATCGCTACCGCACGGTGGGCCGCACCGCAGTGGATCAAGACATCGAGTGGGTCTACTCCATCTTTCCGCGCCTTGCCGAGCGCACCACGCAACTGGCGGGCACCATGAGCGGCGGCGAACAGCAGATGCTCGCCATCGGTCGCGGTATGATGGCCCGCCCCAAACTCATGCTCCTAGACGAACCATCCCTTGGCCTTGCCCCATTGATCGTCAAAGATCTCTTCGCAGTGATCGCCAGCCTGCGCGATGAAGGCATGACGATCCTCTTGGTCGAACAGAATGCCCGGGCCGCACTGCGCCTAGCCGATCGCGGCTACGTGTTAGAAACGGGCACCGTTCAATTCGACGGCTCAGCCACAGCGCTCTTAGCAGATCCACGGATGCAGGAAGCCTACCTCGGCGGGGCAGTCCCGGCTTGATCCTGCCAACTTATATCACGACGCTTACACATACTCTTACTCCTGCTCTTACTCAAAAACAGACACAACGGAACATGAGACACTAATATCAGAATTTGAATCGCCCGTGATCCAAAAAACACATTTGTCTAAAAGGAGATCCCATAATGCCAGCCTATCTTATCGTTCGCATGAACGTCACTAACCCCGAACAATATCAAGAATACATGAAACTTTCGCCCGCCGCGATTGCCGCGTACAACGGCAAATTCATCGTGCGCGGTGGCGAAAAGATTACCCTCGAAGGCCCAGAAGAGACAAATCGTCTCGTAGTCGTCGAATTTCCCGACTATGCAGCGGGCAAAGCGTGCTACGAATCGCCCCAATATCAGGCCGCAATCAAAGCACGCGAAGGCGCAGCAGAGGGCCAGTTTGTTTTAGTGGAAGGGTCATAATTTTTCTAGTTAACTATAAAGTCCATTACAAAAAGAACAAAATCGCCACAAAAACAGAGAAGACACAAAAATTTATTTAATGATTTTGTGTCTTCTCTGTTTTTGTGGCTAATCTAAAATTTTTGCAGCAGAATCACTAGTGATTCTGCTGCAAGAGGTGAATTCATGAATCGATTTCAAGACAAAGTTGCGCTCGTCACCGGTGCAGCCCGCGGCATCGGGAAAGCCACCGTTCTCAAACTGGCTGCAGAGGGCGCACACGTAATTGTCAACGACTTTGGGGAAATGGCGGGGGCCAATCAGGTAGTCAGCGAAATTGAGGCGCTAGGGAGAGTTGCGCTGGCTGTGCAAGCAGATGTGTCGGACCGTGCCGCCACGCGCGCCATGTTCAACGCGGCCGTGGATCAGTTCGGACGGCTCGACATTGTTGTCTCCAATGCAGCCATCTCGGTTCGTCAACCGGTGATCGAGGCTGAGTGGGCGGGCGTGCAGCGCACCATCGAAGTGGTTCAACACGGTGCGTATAACGTCTGCCAGATGGCCGCGCAGCAGATGGTCCAGCAAAAAATAATAGACCGTAGCCGTGGCAAAATTGCCCTCATCGGATCCATCATGGGCGAGTTTTCCGCACCCGCCAGCGCACCCTACAGCATGAGCAAAGCTGCACTTATGACATTCACCAAAACGCTCGCCGCCGAACTAACCGAACAGCGTATCAACGTCAATATCGTCAACCCCGGCTGGATTGACACGCCGGGTGAGCGCAATTTCTCGACCGAGGAAGAGATCGTCGCCGCTGGACCCACCATGCCGTGGGGTCGCCTTGGTCTTCCCGCAGATATCGCCAACGCCGTGGCCTTCCTGTGCAGCGACGACGCCGATTACATCACCGGTTCCACGTTACGAGTGGATGGCGGCTACATGGCGAGCATGAAATTGGCCTTGCCGGTGGACAGTCTTTAGGCCACATCCAGATACCAATTCGTTGGTGCTCATTGATGCAACGTGCAGATTAACGATGAAGATGCGGTGGCGCTAGCGGTTGGAATCTATTTGGGTGGGCAGTTGCGCTTTTAACCCTGCTGCCCATATGCTTCTACATAACACCGCATTGGATTTTTCGCAATGGTTTGCTAGAAGTTGGGACCGATTGGTCCTGTCGCTACGCCGAGCAATGGACATCAATTTACTTTTGTGGGATTATTTTTCTAGTTTAATCTTAACGGCATTGTACAATAGATAACTCGCAGGTTCAGGCGTAAAATCGAAAGTGGACCTATTTGTCAAGACAGAAAATTGCCAATAGTGCAAAACATCCCGAAAGATAAAAAATGCTCCCGCAATTGTTTGCGGGAGCATTTTTTATCTTAACTTGAGCTTTGTGTAATTATTGTGTTACCAGCGGCAACATCAGCGTAAAGCGAGTATTACTCTGTGGTGTTCCTAGAGCGCTGCTTAAATTGACTTTTCGCAATCGCAATTCAGCATTGGCGGCATCCTGTATAGCAGGAATTGTGGCAGTATTGTCGCCACCAGTATCATCACCAGTAGGCTCATCTGTTTCAACAAATGATTCGCCCAAAATCTCGTTGATGATTGCAGCCATCGAGTCCAACCAGAAATTAGCATCTTCTTCGCTTAACAAACCGAACTCTACAGCCTTGTCAACAAACTGTCTTTCTATATCCGTGATGGCATCTACAACAACAACTTGATCCACATTGCGCTCGGCAACAATCGCTGAAATAGGTTTCCCTTCGGCTAGTTCAGCCCAAAGTATCTCTTCATCTAAACTGATTGCATTCGAGATAATTTCGAACCAGTCAGCGCCAGCAATATTTTCATCTTCGAACCACTCATTATCTTCGCGGCCTTCATTATCGCCATCTTGCTCGTCGCTGTCTTCATTATCGCCATCTTCGTCATCGCCATGGGAGAAGGTTGCGGAAAATGAACATTGAGAATTCTCATTAGTCGCAAAAATTTCAATTTTGTATAAATCGTCTGGCAACGTAACAATTTCTGGATCTAAGCAAGAGTCTGTACATTGATAGAGTACCGTGTTGTCGGACAAATTTGTAACTGTCAAAGACGATTCAGCGTAGAAGCTTAGTCCTTCAACCACAATAGATTCATCAACGATCTCGACGCTTACATCATTACAGCCGGCGAAAAAAGCATCCTCATCGTCACAGAAGGGGAAGCCATCACAGAAAGTAAATTCATCGTCGTCATGGCCAAAATTTAGGTCAGATGAATCGAATGTCATTTCAACAAATTCTACAACTAGTTCGGGCAAGGCTGACAATTCAGCATCAACGCTGTCATCAACAATAGCGTCAATCAGCGCCTGTACATCTATCCCCTGATTAGTAGCAATATCAGCAATGGATATTCCGCCACCCAGTTCCATCCATAGTTGTTCAAAATCCATCCCTAGCATGGCCGCTGCATCTTCGAGCCAGTCGATATCTTGGCCAAAATCAAAATCGAAGATGAATTCATCATCGAAGTTGAATTCATCTTCGAAGTCGAAATCAAAGTCGAAGTCGTAGCCAAAATTGAATTCATCATCGAAATCAAAGTCGTAGTCGTAGCCGAAGTTGAATTCATCATCATTGACAAAGTCAGCAACCATTTCAGCTAACTGAAGACGTGTAGACTCAACCAACTCGGTCTCTGCGGTGATAATAGCATCAATAATAGACTGGATATCAAGGTCGGCCTCAGCAGCAAGCTCTGCAATAGAGTGTCCCTGTTCAAATTTGTTTAAAAGCTCATCGAATTCAATATTAAGAGATGCCGCAGCAATCTGCATCCAGTCTTGACAATGCCATTCGCTTATATCCGTATATCCCGGCACATCATCCTGGAATGTAGATGCAGCCGATATCGGGGTAGCGCTGATAGAGCCTAATAAAAATAAGGCACCTGTTATAACGGTTCCCACTTTTCTTAAAAACATAATAAATCTCCTTAAAACAACGTTTTTTTTGCTACGCATATCCGTTTGCTATTTCGTTTCAATATGCGGTAAACATGAAATTATTAACTACGCTAATTATACTTCTCACTTATGAAGAGGAGCCTGCTATCTAGAAAAATACATGAATTCAAAAATGTGATAAGTTTTCTTCAATAACTGTTTTTGGCGTCGTCAAGCGACTGTAACCAAACAGAATAACAGCGAACACACGGTTAGGTTAGCCCCGTTTTGTGCACATTTTAGACTTACGGGTAAAACAACAGGGAACCGTTCGGTCCCGCCTTTGGTTTCGATACACCCACAAACCGCCTGCTATTGCGTTATTGCCGGCAGATAAATTCTGATGTTTGAATTACTTTTGCCTACCTCGTTTTGAATGGGGGCAACGATACCAACAGCGGCAGCGATATTAAGCAATGAGCCGATTGATTGCTCCATTTGGGCGAAATTTTCAGTCTCGCCACTTGCGCTCTGTGCATTCGGATATCTTAGAACTGTGGCGACAACAGTAGATGAAGCGGTCGGTAATTTTTGATGTATAAGTGCGGCTGCGCCTGCAACAAATGGAGCAGCCATAGATGTACCGCTCCAATTCGCATATGTGTGAACAATTTCGCCATTAACATTCTTACCGACCATGGTGGAACGTATACCAATGCCAGGGGCGGCCATTGATACCCACTTCCCATGGTTCGAGAATGCTGCCTTTACATTGTTGCTGTCCACAGCCGCAACACCCACTACTTCGGAGAATGCAGCTGGATATTGTGCCTTGCTAGTGTTGCTATTGCCCGCAGCCGCAACAACCACCACCCCATTTTTTGCTGCATATTGAATCGCATTGTAGAGAACCCATGTGTACTGATCGACGCCCAAACTCATGTTGATCACATCTGCACCATGATTAACAGCCCATTCGATTGCATAGGCCACCAAAAAGGCATCACCGCGTCCATTCGAATCTAGCACTCGGATGGGCATTATTTTGCTGTTGGGCGCCACTTGCGTCAGGATTCCACTTACATGTGTGCCATGGCCCCAGCCTATTCCTGGCCCTTCATCATTCGGAAGGCTGTCATCATCTACCATATCCCACCCCTGAATCAGGTGTGGCTGTAATGCAGGGTGGTTTAGATCAACACCCGTGTCCAGCACCGCAATCACAGTGCCGTCTCCAAGATATTTTGAATGTGCAAGCGCCAAGTTGATCTGTTCGTATGCACTTTGATTTTCAAAGTCAGCATCCGCCGATCCCCATGCCCAAGAGCGCTGCCGATCGCCTTCAATGGGCAATCTTCCTACCGCATTACGTTCGGCCCATATAATCTCAGAGTCGTCTGCCATATCGTTCACAATCTGTTGTACATGTTGTGAACGTGGGTTAAAAGAAGCAAACTTATAAATATCGCCAGAACTCAGAACGGTGGATTCAGCAAATAGGTTGTAGCGACTGGCAATTGTCTGCGAGATAGTATCTGTTTTAAGGCGAACGATAATTTCGCTAGAGCCAAATTGATCCAACGTAATCTCTTGTGCAATAAATCCAAAATCATTCTCATATCCCCAAACGCTTACCCGTTCACCTACGCTTGGGCGATTTGACCCGAAAATTGTGTTTGTTGACACGAACACGGTGTGTATGTCATTTACTATTTCGACAGTCCATTCTTCAGGCCCAATCCCAGTTTCAGCGGTAGAAATGGCGGTTACAATGCCGATTAGCTCTTCAATCGCACCATCATAAAAATCAATGTCGCTGCCATCAATAGGCAAGTGAACCTGATCGATAATAAATATGTCTTCGAGTGTGATAAATCCGTCTACAATCACCCGATCCCCTTCCAGCGGGATTGACTCATCAAAATCAGTATACGGATCGGCTATTGCTTCGACCTCTACGCCAGAATCTGTCTCAATGAGCCATCGTCCTTCTCCGTTTTCACTTGCCGGTGCTTTTGTAATAAGGCCCGAAACCAGTTTCCAACGTGTATTAAACTCAATATCGAAATCGCCTTCTATCCCATCTTCGTCATCGCTATCTTCGTCATTACTATCTTCGTCATCTACAAAATCAAATGAATCATCATCCCAATAGTCATTATCAAAGTTAGGAATTTCTGGTTCAAGCATAAAAATGGAAAGCGCATCGATTGAGCCATCATCACCTTCAAATCCAAAAATTATGACAACATCATCCACAGCGGGCCTCAGGAATGAGTCGGGGGGTATGCTCGTCTCATCGGTAACGACAATAGAATGTTCAACAACATCATCTTCATCGGCAACTATCCAAATGCCAATCCCAGTATCATTATCTGGTACATCAACAACGGTTCCGATAATGTTCACCGGGTAGAGGTAATTCTGAGCAAAGTTAACTTTAGCTAGCCCAAGAAACAGAATCAGTGCCAACATTAGCGAGGCAAGAGTCCGTAAAAAAAATGGATGTCGGAATATTATTCCACAGTAAGTCGCATCATCTCTGTTTATCATGTTTGTTATCATATTTATCACACGTGTCTCCTGTTTATACTTTTCTCATCTATGGCGCAGCACAGAACAGTTACCCGATCACGGCAAAAGGGGCCCAATAATATGGGTGATCCCCCTGTGCAATGGCTTCTAATTGTGTTTTACGTAATGCAGAAGCGGGTCTTTCACAATCGTCGTGGTTTTTTAATGCATCATAAAAACGGTCCATTTGTTGCGCTGCAGTTGTATCATGGAGATTCCACATGCTCACCAATAAGGCGTGTGCCCCCGCACCAAGAAACCCGCGCGCTAGCCCAATCACTTCATCCCCAGCTTGCACATAACCACTACCACTTTCGCAGGTACTCAGCACAACCAGCCGTGCGCGTAGAGGTAAACGATAAATTTCCCGCACATCAATCCAACCGTCGGCCAGTTTTAGTGACGAAAAAAATGGGTTGTCAGATCGGTAGAGCCCATGTGTAGCGATGTGTAAAATATCTGCTTGGCTAGCGGCTAAGTTCAAATTTGCGCGATTAGCACGTTCATCTAAATATGTATGAGCAGTGTCGAAGTGCTGAGCAATACGTTCAATTTCAACACGAGCTTCAGGAATCAATTCATCAGTAATACCAAGAGCCGCCAGCGAAGAAAATTCTGGCTGCAAAAATTCATGCTGTTGACACATCACCGCAATGCTCGCGCTGGGCGCATAGCTACATTCGAAACGCTCTATCAGATAGCTATTTTCAGTACGCAACGCGTGAAATGGAACTAGATGCGTCGCGCCAAATGGAATAATCAGTAGTCGTTCCATAGTTAGATAGTGCAGCAAAGGAGATATCAGCAGTTGACACAATTTAGCCAAGCAGCCATCTATACCACTTTTCAAGCGAACGGCATGGCGTTCGACATAATCGCACCCAATCTGAAATCGGCCTAGCTGAAACCGAAAATCTCGCAGAGCCGAAAGTAGTTCTTGTTTAGTACATATTCGTTGCTCAAAGTGAACATCTGTTTGGCTAACAACAAATGCCATTATTTCGTCATTAGCAATGTAATAAGCTATCGCTTGTTGGTCCAAAGCTAATGCTTGTTGCAAAGAATTAAGCGCAACAGGTTCTGCTTGTTGCAAAGCCGATGATGTTTGCCATTCGAGCTTCTGAAGCTCATCCTCGCAGCTTTGAATCTGCTGCGTTAGCGCAATATCCATCCGGCGGACACCACCTTGGCCCAATAAACGATTGTATAGCCAATGCAGTTCACGGCGTAGCGTTTCGCGCTGCAAACTTTGCCGGTTCAGCTGTTCGCTAGCAACCAGTCCACCTTCTACTGTTTTCTGGTCAGAAGGGTCAGTGGCATCACTTGGTAAAGTAGCGATCAATCGTTCCAACAAGGTACGTGATCGCGCACGTTCAATCACAGCAAAAGCCTCAGCAATAAGCTCATCACCATTCGTGGCATCATTGCTGATATCATTCACAATCTTGTCATGCCCTTGCGTATCTAAAATGGACAAAAGATTTATGACCATGTCAGTATAGAGATCCGTCTTATCAATAATAAAAGCTGAACGAACCTCTTCAATGATCAACGTGGCACGCTGCTCTTCTAGTAATTCAATCGCTTGTAAAAACAGTCTACGCGCTTCGTTATAATCACCCATAGCGTGCGCAATTAGTCCCTGCGCGTGGACAAATCTCAACCGCAAATGGCTAAACTCTGTAGTCAATGTAATTGAGGACTCGATTTGTGATACCAACTGCCGAGCGTTCACAATTTCGCCCTGATCAATATGAATACGAAGGCGCAGCAGGCGTGAATCCGTCAACAATCCAATATCCCAGGCCGTAACAGTCCAATTTGTTTGTGTGCGCTCATCCACTTCGGCAACGGCAAGAAGTTTATCCAATAGCGTGATGCTAACACTCTTCTCATCCTGAAGATATGCAAGTGCTGCCATGGCAAGTCGACATCGGTTCATCCAGTATTCATTATCAATGGATTCAAAGATCTGTTCGGCTTCGCGGATGACAGAGTCGGCTTGGTTTAGACTTTCCTGCCGAACATATACCTGCCCCAACGCAAAGAGCGTTCCACCAAGTTCATGTGGTATTGGACAGTGGGCTTCATCGTCCGAGAGCGACCCAGCCCCTCGAAAAATTTCTTCGCAGTTGCGCAAAAAGCTCTCGGCCTCTGGCAATAGGTTCAAAGCGATGTAGGTCGTAGCCTGTTCCAGCAAAATAGATGCAGTGCCAAATGAATTCTGCTCATCAGCAGCTATATGATCTGCATCGCCATACGACTGTTCGTCGCCGACCTGCTCGAATGCAGACAAAGCATCAGCATAACGCCCCATTCGCAAATATAGGCTCCCTAAATTGCCATATACTCGTATTCGATAGGCACTATCTTTTTGTTGGCTAAATATCTGGAGAGCGTCTAACAGCGTAGACTCTGCCACGCTAATTTGGTCAAGATGAGCGAATGATAATGATTCCGAAATCGCGATGTGCGCTCGTTCATACTGAAAGTTCTGGTATTCTTCAGAATCAGTGGCCAGTTGTGGCTGAATTTGATTGATTGTACTATTTACTTTTGCAAATTCAGCCACTGCAGCCTCGTGTCGATCTTGATAGCTATATAGGTTTGCTAAATTTCGTCGCGCACCAATAAGCCTAAATATGGCAGAAAGAGTTGCGCTATTTAACTCATGTTTTGCATCTCTAACAATCTGCTCGAAATAATCTATCGCCTGTTGAATTGCATTTTGCGCTTCATCATAGCGCCCCTGCATCGCCAGTATCTGCGTCAACCCCAAATTGCTACGCGCGATTGATGCTGTATCACCAACACCCTGCCATGCCGCTTGCGCTTGCACTATATTTTGTTCAGCCCTATTTAGATCACCTTGCTGCAAAGCGAGTCGTGCCTGCACATATGCGATTTGCGCATCCAGCAGCGCGCTGCCAATGGAGCGATTACAGACTATACATATTTCCAGCCATTGCTCCGCCAATTCTGGATCGGTCTCGGCATCGGTCAGTGCGAGCGTGGCAAGCGAAAGCATTGTGTCGGCATCATCTAGTTTTCGTTCAGCTAGAAGCTGCACCGCATCATCTGCGGAAGAGTTAGCCAACAAGGCCAGAATTTCAGTTGTTAGAAAAGAGGTTTGTTCAGCGCTCATAATCGTCTACGGGTATCGGGTATTTTATTATCGATAGGGTGTATCTTCTCAGAAAAATGAGATAGTGCCGATTGAGTGCTGCGGCAGTATGCAGTTTAGAAGCACAGCGGCTGTATCGAAACCAAACGGCTCAGTATCGCTACTTATTGAGAAGAGAAGATAGGATAGAGTGGCTAAAGCTCGATATCGTTAATCTCAATTAGCGAGCCATTTAGTAACAATAGCTGCATGTCATATGTGCCACTATCAATATTTTCAAAACGGAATCGCCCATCCACATCGCTTTCTACTTCGTACAATTCTTCATATAAAGTAGTGGAGGAGTGCGTTGTAGCTGACAATATAACAAGCGCAGGGGTCTGAGCTTCCGATAGATCATCAGGTTTTTGCAATGAAACAATATCACCTTCGATGTAGTTCTTCTCTGTTTGCGATTCGATCATAATTTCTATTTCGGTCTGCTCGGCTGCGTACACCATCCGGTAGCTGTCACTATTTGCGCCACGTGCTCCCTGTGCGACAAGATGTTCCCGACTATCCCAAGAAAGAGTCGCCTTTATTTTCTGCCAAATAGAGGCATCAGGCTGTGCCTCGATCTGTTCAGCTAATAGAAAATATTTGGCTAGTGCATCAGCAGATGGTTCGCTCAAACATGCAATATGCAGTTCGTTTATTAGTTGTCTAAACTTATCCATAGGAACAGCACCGATAATTGAATCTTCATTTGCGCCATCTTGTTGTTCATTTTCTTGATTCATATCTATACCTACCGCCAGTAAATGTTAGGACAATTGCATACCTTGAAATTACCATAAGTGTAAACTTGAGTATCGATCCGGTTAATCTAGATTCAGTAAGCACGCCTAGTGTTTTCACTGATCACTGCGGATTCATCTCCAACAATTTTGGCTACGAACCCGCACGGGGCGTACTCACTTTACAGCTTAGGTTTACATCCATGATCTATTATGAGTCTATCTATAAAGAGTCATGGAAATCAACGAAAAATACATCAAATGTGAGAATGGGGAATTTGTTTTAGTCAGAACAAAAAGAGAGTAGATGGGGGATAGGGGATAATTTATTCGAATCGTTCGGTACCAAAGCCAATGAGTATATCGCGCAGCTTTTCGAGGCATCGATTTCGTGTTGGCCCAATACTGCCTTTAGAAATCCCAAGCTCTTGGCTTATTTCATCATAGCTCGGTTCGTCAGTTGCAAGGAAGATCATTGTCAACAGCGCCCGGCAGCGGTCCCCTAGGTGCTGAAACCCTTGGATCAAAACCTCTTGTCGTGCCCATCCACTCAGCAGTTCGCTACTGGTTGGCACCTGCGAAATAGCCAGTACGCCAGAGCGCGACTCGGCTACAGCAGAGAGCTCATCTTCATCAAGTGGCGCTTCGCGACGAGATTTTTGCACGGCGCGCCAACTCAAGCGTCGAGCCGTCGTAGCCAGCCAGCCCGGCAACGCGTCGGGAATTTCGATCTGGTTAAGATTTTTAGCCAGTGCGAAGAAAACATCTTGGGCCACATCTTCCACTTCATCTGGTGCCAATCCATGCCGAACTGGCACAGAATGTACCAGTCGGGCATAGTGTGTGACCAATTGTTCCCATGCAGCAGCGTCGCCAGATCGACAACGCTCGAGCAATTGTTTGTTATTCACAGGTAGTTATGACTCTTTGGATTTTCTATTCAGCAATTCAATTATCGGCATAAAGGAAAATTAGGCATAAACATGGTTCTCTGAGTAATTGTGGGGGAAAGCTATACTGAATTTATGATGAGAATTGTAATTTTATGGTCTCAAGATAATTCTCGGTATAGATAATTTCGGTATAGAGATGAGTTCTGTTGTGCTCAGATCACATTTCTCACTAAACACACCAGCCAATCATAACATAATATTTCGTCCGAAAGAACACGTATATACACGTATCGTCCTACAATTTAGATACGTCAAATCGCTTATCATTTTCCATTCCTAGGGATCAGGATTAAGGCTAAACCAGAAAAATATTATACGGATTTTAGCGATTTTCTGGTGTAGCTTGCGGCCATACTGTATAGTTAATTTTTTGGAATGACCTAAATAAGATCGGAAACTTCGTTGCAAAGAGCGGAGGCTGAACTTTTATAGCAATGGTCAGATCACGAAGTGGCCGCAAATAGCGGCAAGCCAGAGCGGCATTGCTTCTCCAACTATGTGAGCTGTCCCTGTCGCAGGGTGCAAGCCGCCTTTTGTCTTCGATCAGATTCAACCCGCCGAATCGCTCAGGCAGCGGCTTTCTCATCGGATTCTTATTGCAAGTCTCGGCATTTTTTAATCTTCATTCCCTAGCCAGTTTGCCAGAAAGAAATTTTCTGTACTCAGACCGCTCAGATTAACTCAGATTTTTCAGCTCTCTCCGACAGCCTGTTAGTTCTATCAAATTTGGTGGGATGTCCACTAGTCAGTCAGTGAGTGAGTTTATAGGGACGTAAACTATCATATCTTACAAGTTTAAATCATCTTTTTTCAAACCAATTGATCTCCCATCAAATCTGACAGAATTTTCTAATTCTGTATGGATATCAAATTTCTTCGTCATTTGTAGAGTGTAACTTACCTTATCTCTTTATTTTTTCAGAATTTCTTTTTAGCTTGATTTTGTACAAAATCAAGCTAAACTCCAGAGTACGTAGACCGCTTATACTCCACAGCGCCATAAGGTAACATTTATAGTGAAAATAAACGCTTAAGAAAAATGTTATTTTATGGTGCGGCTAGGTACAATAGCAGTGCCGCCTACACAATGTTACAATCACACCTTATGCCAAAATCTACACACCAACTCTCTCATCCGTCATTCCAAAACAACCTACGCATCATCTATTGGAATATTCGAGCGGGTGGAGGTAGGCGCATCGACGGCATCTATAAGCAGCTACTGGCGTGGCAGCCGGACATCATTGGTCTGTCCGAGTTTCGCGGCACGCCAGCGAGTCAGCAACTTGCGGCTCAACTCTTTGAGGCTGGATATCCGCATCAAATAACCAGCTTTCTGCCCAGCAAATTGGTGACCAATGCGCTATTGTTGGCGAGTCGCTATCCCCTTTTGCGCATTAAATCAAAATATATGCCGATTCTGGCCGAACGCTGGATTCTGGCCGAGGCTAAAACACCCATGCCGCTTACAGTTGGGTTAATGCATGTCCCCAATTACACCAAACCGCATCTCAAGTATCCATTCCTCGAATCGGTGCTAAAAATGGCTAGCAGTTGGCGACGCGGACCCGCAATCTTGGGTGGGGACACCAACTGTGGCAAGCGCTTTATCGATGAAGAAAAGCCCATGGCGGGCAAGTTTCAAAAAGAGCATGACTTTGTTGTGGGTATGGAAGAACATGGCTGGGCCGATGCATTTCGCCATCAGCATGGTGATCAGCGAGAATATACGTGGTATTCCCATCGCAACAATGGGTTTCGTCTCGATTATGCATTTCTCAGTCCTGCGTTCGCTTCGCGACTAACCGCGGCTCGACATGTTTGGGGCCATAATCCTGCTGAGCCAGAACGACGTGAGGGGTTGAGCGATCACGCCGCGTTGATTTTAGATATATTCGTAGGGAGATGAAAATTGCAATAATCGTTCAGAGCCATCCGCTAGTTGAGTGCCGCCAGTTGAGTGCCGCCAGTTGAGTGCCGCCGGTTGAGTGCACAAGTCATCGGCATCGAACGCTGGGCGCAGAGTCGACTGAAGGTTGCATAGGCGAGCCGCTGGTCATGGACGAGTATGATAGCTACCGCCCCGAGAGAGGGCTATCCGTAGCAGAACCGGCCGCAGAGTTCGTAGCCATAAGGGACAACACGCTGGCAAAGCCGAACAGCTGGCCACTATTGCCAATATCACTATTGCCAATATAGAAACGGAGACTGTTGCGCATAATATAATGGGTAAGTTGCGGGTACGCAGTTGGCTACAATATATTGATATACACACGCAATTTGAATTGCGAAAAGTGAAGCAGAGTTAACCCAGAAAATAGTTGAACCACAAATTCCGCAGATTTATGCAGATACTAGCAGCCTGTCGGAGAGAAAGCTACAATTGTGGACAGTTTAAATTTGAGAATCAAAAAGGGAGAGTACATATGTCATTGGGAAGACCGCGCAATCATGGCTGCCGCATTTCTGATGAATGGACCTTTAAGGGAATGCGGTCGCTGATTTTAGAGAATGAGTTGGTTCGCATTACGATTTTGGTCGATAAGGGGACCGATATTGTTGAGTTTCGCTACAAGCCGCTGGATCTCGATCCAATGCTCTTTTTGCCGGGTGGGATCCGCAACCCCAAGCACGACACACCCTCGGCTTATACAGATGAACCGTTTCATGATTATTACAGCGGCGGTTGGAACGACATTCTGCCGTCGGGTGGGCCGCCCTCTTCGTACAAAGGGGCTGTTTTTGGGCAGCACGGCGAAGTCAGCTTGATCCCGTGGGAGTATGCGCTGCTGGAGGATAGTCCGGCGCGCGTTTCGGTGCGCTGCTGGACGCGTACGGTGCGCACCCCATTTTTTGTGGACAAAACGTATACGCTGGAAGCGGGTCGAGCGACGCTGGCAATTAGCGAAAGCGTGACGAATGAAGGTGGCGAGACGGTGCCGCTAACGTGGGGACAGCACGTGGCGTTTGGGCGGCCATTTTTGGATGAAGGCGCGGTGATCGATGTGCCAGCGAAACGCTTTGCAGTGCATGATGCCATGCCGGGGTACGAGCCACGTCGCTTTGAACCAGGTGCCGAGTGCGATTGGCCGCACGCGCCCGCTGCTGCTGGCAGCATTGATGATGCGTCGCTTGTGCCTGCGTATGGTGAGAAGGAAGCGCAGGTAATGGCCTATATTTTGGATCTGGAAGATGGCTGGTATGCCGTGACGAATCAGGCGCGACAGGTTGGGTTTGCGCTACGTTTTGACAAGACCCTCTATCCCCATATTTGGTATTGGCAGCAGTTAGGCAGCGTGAGCAAAGGATACCCGTGGTGGAGCGGCAATCATTGCGCTGCGCTAGAGCCATTTAGCTACTATCCCGGTGGCGGGCTGGGCGAAGCGGTGGCGCACGGGACCGCGATGATGCTCGAGCCGAATGAGACAATCAGCACGGAGATCCGCGCGACGATTTACACCGGGTTAGATCGAGTTTCGTACGTATCAGAAGATGGCGGTGTGGAGGGATAATTGTAAACAAGTTGACAATATAAAGCTGTCAAGGCAAAATATTATCAGCACAATTTATGATATCGTTTTGGATAAAGTAAAGGTAACCATTCAGCCCCCTTGGTTTCGATATAAGCCAGATCTTGCCTTGGCTCACTCAACCGACGGAGGGCTGAACGGTTATAAATAAAGGCACCCGTCCCATGGCACCACGTAAACGCAAGAATAAAAAAGAAAAGATAGTACAACGCGCTAGGCAAGAGTCATCCAAGCCAAGCGCCAGACTGAAGCAAGCGATTGAAGCCTTAAAGAAGGGAAAGCTAGAGGATGCAAATTTGCTGGCCGACAATGTTGTGAAGCGTGCTGGTGATGGCAAAATTACAGACAAAGCGCGAGAAGTTCTGGCCGAAGCTGCTTTTCGACAAGCAGCAAAAACGTCAGATTTAGCGATGCGCCTGAGCTTTTTGGATCAAGCGCTTCAGCAAACGCCAGATGATGCTCGTTTGCACAATCATCGCATTGTCACGCTAATAAGCCTAGGCAAATTGGCGGATGGACAAGAAGAGTTTGAGTGGTTCGAAAAATATGGTGGTCAGCAAAATGGATCCCAACAGCCAAAGATTGAGCTGATTCGGCAATTGGCGCTGTTAAGGCAGGATAGAGCAGTCGATGAGAGTCAACTAACCGCTGAGGAGGCGCGTGTTTTACAGTTGGTTCAAAGTTTTGCCAACGGCGCATCGAAAAAGCAGGTATCTTCTCTTGTAACACCATCACCGCTTCTGCCAGAATCTTATGCAAATTTGTGGCTAGCTTTACATGAATTGGATTCAAAGCCAAAATCTGCATCGGACAAGGTAATTTCAACACTCAATGATGCTGCCGCTCTCACGCCCGTGGCGAATTATTACCAAGGGGTAGCGGCGTTACGCCAGCAGGATCATCAATCTGCCTCAGATGCTTGGTCTGCGGCTGCAAAACGCGGTTTCCAGCAACCATGGTTTGAAGAGAACCGCAATGGTCTGCTGCGCGAACAGTTGTCGGAAGTGGTGCAGGAAGAGCGCTGGCAAGAGATTGTGGAGGCGGCGACGGAAAATGTTCATGCAGACGGGGATAAGTTTCTGAACGAAATCGTTGCAACGGCTTATTTCCAACTAGGGTACAGCAGTATCAAAGCAGGAAACTGGTCGCAAGCTTTAGCTCATTGGCAACAGGCAAACGAACTGCAATCAAGCCGTCAGCTTATGCAGAACTTGGCCTTTGCCCACGAACAATTAGAAAACTGGAGCGAGGCTGCCCAGGCATGGCGCGAGACAGTGCGTCGCCGCCCACGCAAGGAAAACCATCCAGATTTTTTGACTGATAAACAAGTCTCCACAATTTGGACTCGTGCAGCTGAATGTTACTCAAAGGCAGAGAGGGAAGAAGAATGGGATTACTACCCGCTCTATGAGGAGAAGCTAACCTGCTTAAAAAATGCAGTCAAATATGCGCCTGATGAGCTGGCTTTGCGTATGAAATTAGCTACGGCATATTTGGAAGAGGATCGAGATGACGCTGCCAAAAATGAGCTAAATCGCATTTTAGAAATAGATGCCGACCACGTTCCTGCGCTGTTGAGGCTTGGCATGATCTATAAAGAACAGTGGGGGGCAGAGCCTCTACCGCTGTGGGAACGAGCATTAGCGATTGAACCCAACAATGTAGATGCGCGCAATGCCGTGGTTGCGGAGATTATAGACGAACTTGATGATAACAATCCATCAAACTGGATTAGAAGAGGAAAGCCGATCAGCCACAAGGAGAGAATCAAAAAGCTGAAAGCTGCCACGAAGCAGATCCCAAATCATCCTAAATTACTTTTCGAATTAGGATTTCTCTATCGAATAACCAAGAAAAACAAGGAAGCCATTCAGGCATTTGTCGAAAGTTGGGATGCGGCATCCAAAGATGTGGAAAGCATTGGCCTGACGATGCATGAGCTTTTGCACGTTACGGGTGGCGATAAGGTTGTTGAGGAAAGGCTACCAAACGTTCGCGCGATTTCTGGGCTTAGACCCATGTTTTGGATCGATCAGGCTGCTTCAGTCATCCATTGCAAACTTGATGAAAAGTGGGTAACCAATTTTTGGGATGAAGCGATAGTAATTAGTGAAGAGAAGAAGACGCCCGATACGTTGGCTTATACATTGGTTAGCATTGTAGAATCTGCTCATGATGAAGATGTGATGCATCTGGCAGAAAAGTATCAGTCGCGCATTCGGACCGATATGACTAAAAGCGGTGCGATTGAATATCTCGATGTCTATACTGCAATGCAAGACGATGACCCGAAAAAGATAACCCGTCATCTGCGCCAAGCAGTGAAGAAAGCCAACAGTGCAGGAGAAACTCTACTTGCCGAAAAAATGGAGGCAATCATAAGGATGATCAATAGTCCACTTAGCTCGATATTAGGTAGGATGGGGGGGATGGGCCCGATGGATGATGATGAGTTTGGATTCGATCCAGAAGATATACTGGATGAACTTTTCAAAAATCTCGGACGAGGGCGTTAACATGAGTGAGAAAGTAGCTACAAACCCATACGCGATTCTAAAATTAGAACAAAAGGCCACGCAAGATGAGATCAAGCGAGCCTATTTTCTACTTGTGCGTCAGTTTCCACCCGAGCAAGAGCCGGAAAAATTTCAGGAAATCAGACATGCATACGAGAGTCTGCGCGACCCTGAACGCCGCCAATTGACCGACCTATTTCTGCTTCAGCCCGCACCTGATTTGCCCAATCGGCGGCGCCCCAAATACGACTTGGGCGTTCATTTAGAGGATATGATTCTGCTGGCTATTGATATGGTCGCAACGCCCATGGAAGAGGATTTCAGAGAGTTATGAGTTCGAATCAGCTTGTACCAACGTCATACGAAGAGACTAATTTACCACAACTCCAGCAACGACTTTTGCATGTTGCCACGCAGTTGGATCATATGCAGTCTCAACTCGATCTGCTGCAGAACGAGACGCTAAATGGCGCGAGCCAAATAGCGATTCTGGCCCAGAATTTTACAAATCCGCAACGATCTGAACAACTAACTCAGCAACTTGCTAAATTAACGACGCAAGTGGAAAATAACGCCATCCAGCTTGAAGAAGTGGCCAAAAAGATGGTCACTGCGCCGCGTCGCGAACAGCTAGAGACATTGTCACAATCTGTGCAAAAAATGGCTCGTCAGGAAGAGCTAGTTCGTTTGAGTGAGCGCGTCGATCAAGTTGCGCAAAGCGAACAGCTAGAAGAGATAGCCAACCGCCTCGCCACGCAAGATGAGTTAGCAAATTTAGCGGCAGAATTTAAACGATTGAGCCGTACACAGTTCAAAAATAATACGCTCGTAGAAGGCAAAGAGCAGCAGACGGCAACCGCAATCAATGCGCTGCAAGAAATTGCCATCCGCCGAGAGGCGATTCAAGATGAGCGCTCGATCCAAGAGAGGAATCGACTAAATGAGATTCGGTCCGAGGCGCGCGGAGATCTCGTAGCGGATCTGTTCCCTGCGCTTGATGGCCTTGAACTTGCCATCCAAAATGGTCAAGCACTGCGCACAAAAATTGCAGCCTCGGCTCAACCAAAAATAAACGCTCTACCAACTGAAACTGTAGCCCCACCTCAGGAACAAAGCTGGTTTAGGCGTTTGTTTCAGAGTGACCCAATCCCTCCGCTACCCCCGCGTGTTAGGAAAGATCCGCAACTAGATGAGATGCGAGACTCATTAACTGCATGGCTAGATGGGCTCAACTTAGTGCGAGATCGATTTTTGGCGCTCTTGACCGCAGAAGGTGTGCAGCCGCTTGGTGCAGTAGATCAGCCGTTTGATCCGCGGCAGCATGTGGCAGTAGAGAGCGTTCCGCGCGATGACGTGGCTGCCAGTACGATTGTGCGCGTCATCCGGCAGGGGTATCGTCAGCAAAATCGCGTGCTTCGCTATGCGGAAGTTGTCGTCTCTGTCACCCAAACCAAACCCGAAAAAAAAGAAGTTGGCTCAACGGAGAATCTTTAAATTAAATGGATAAAATCATCGGTATCGACCTTGGAACAACCAATTCAGTTCTTGCTATCACGCGCGACGGCCAAGCACAGATGCTCAAAATAGATGGTGCCGATCTATTGCCCTCGGTTGTTGGCGTAGCAGAAGATGGCGATTTGTTGGTAGGCACGGCAGCACGAAATCAATGGGTTGCCGCGCCAGACAGAACGATTCGCTCTATCAAACGCAAGATCGGCAGTGGCGAAATCGTGCAAATGGCGGGCAAGGAGTACACGCCACAAGAGATCTCGGCCTTCATTCTGCGCAAGATTAAACAATCCGCAGAAGAAGCAATGGGGGCACCAGTCTCGGGTGCCGTTATCACGGTGCCTGCTTACTTCAACGAAGTACAGCGCCAAGCAACCATCGAGGCGGGTGAGATTGCAGGTCTACGGGTCGAGCGCATTATTAACGAACCAACTGCTGCCTCTCTGGCATATGGCTATGGCTTGAATAGCGACGAAAATATGCGCATACTGGTTTACGATTTGGGCGGTGGGACGTTTGATGTTTCGCTAATCGAACTTAACTATGGTGTAGTTGATGTGATGGCAACAGCAGGAGACAATACGCTTGGTGGTGATGATTTTGATGAGCGGCTAGCGAAGGTGCTGGCAGATAAATTCTTCGCTGAAAACAATGTAGATCTAAGCGATAATCACATTGCGCAGGCTCGCTTATTGCGCGCGGCGGAGGAGGCAAAGATCGCACTTTCATCTGTCCCAACGACCACCGTTAGTTTGGAGTACATCGCCGAAGATTCAACTGGGCGTCCGCTGCACATCGAGCGCACTATTTCGCGCGTAGAGTTTGAAGACTTGATTGACGATCTGCTGGAACAGACCATTTCCCGTATCGATCAGGTCATCTCCGACGCCAATCTAGCAGAAGAGGATATTGATCGCGTGTTATTGGTTGGTGGCTCTACTCGCATTCCGGCTGTTTGGCGTAAAGTGGCCGAACGAATGAAAAAAGATCCCCATACCGAGATCGATCCGGATGCGGCTGTGGCGTTAGGAGCTGCGGTTCAGGGTGGTATTATCGCGGGGGAAGAGATTGACGCGATTCTAGTGGACGTTACACCGCTGTCGTTAGGGCTTGAGACCGCAGGCTATACTCTTTTGGGCGAGATTCAGGATGATAAATTCGTTCCGTTGATTCAGCGCAATTCTACGATACCTGTACGCAAAAGTGAACTGTTTACAACAATGGCTCCCGGGCAGACAGCTATTGAAGTGAAAGTTTTTCAAGGGGAGAGCAAATCGACCACTCACAATACCTTGCTCGGAGATTTTTTAGTAGAAGACTTAACGCCAAATGACTCTGACGGTTTTGCCAAAGTTAACATCGATTTTCGGCTGGACATTAACGGCATTTTGGATGTGACGGTTACCGATGAAGCAACCGGCAAGCAGGTAACAGAATCTTTAAAGGCAGACCGAAAGCGTCTTTCGCCTGAACAGATTGCGCAAAGCCAAGAGAGGTTGGCAGCACTTTATACGAATGACGATGATGAACTTGGCGACAGCAGAGTTGTGGAAATTGAGGGCGACGCGGCTGAGCTAGATCCCGCAACGAGCGCGCTAATCGCCCGCGCGCGGACAACACTCGAAGAGCCCAAGATTGATGCTGTCGTTGCCGAGAAAATTCGAAGCACTATCGAAAGTATCCGCACGGCTGCGTCTGAAAAGGACGAGGAGACAGTAGAAGAATTGAGCGATGAATTAATCGATCTACTTTTCGATATTGAGGAGTAGGATAATTATCGGTCGCCCACCCACGTTGACCGATGAAACGGCGGAACACTTTGCGTGCTACGGTCAGGCCACTGGCCAGATGCACCGTTTGACGAAAGCTTATAAACCTACTCAAAAAGCGTGGTGACGTCCAGAATGGGACGATGAAATCATGCTGGATCTGATCAAATTTTTACCGCCGTCGGAAGCAGTAAACGGCAGAAATTGGCGGCGCAGATCGAAACGAAGAGTTAGGGCTTTACGCATTGATCAGCCGCAGCTATGACGTGAATAATCTGACCTCGGCATGGGACAAGTATTATATGACCGGGCGCAAAGAGCGGCTCGAAAACGATGTGTCCTTTTTCGATTTGGATTTTGAGAGTATCGACTAGCCCTAAAGAAGAATCTCTGCCTCGACCCACATTTTTAGTCGATCAAAAATCATCGGACGCCACTGATTGAGCGTCTCCTCATCTGCCCCACTCAACATATGCACAAAATCCAGCGCGCGCCCCACATGTGCGACCCATTGAGCGCGCTCAAAATCGTGCAGCAGTGCATCGGCTTGAACATGTGATTGCCACGGGGCTAAGTAAGCGTCTCGCATTTTGTCGTTCCAGCGTATTTTGTCTGGTGCAGGGACTTGCTCAAGTGCCGCCTCAACCGTGACTAAAATGGAGCAAAACGGGTGCGTGATGCAGGCGTCGCCCCAATCGATGAGACTGTAGACGCCATCTTTGACAAGTAAATTGCTCATGTGAAAATCACCATGTTCGAGCGCGTTTGCACAGGGTGGTGTGTCCAAAGTTTTGCAAACGCGTTCGAATTTAGGCAGCAGTTTGCGGGCCGCTGTGCGCAGCTCATCTACCTCGCCCGCGCTGCGCCCGACGCCGATCACAGCGTCCGCGAGTAGTTCGTCCAACAGCGTAGGCAAATACGCTAGTCGTCGATCTGGCAATCCCATCTCCAGCAGATGATCTATCCACTTTATTGACGAAATTTGCAGTTTGGCATAGTCCGACAGCGCTCGGCACAGAATGGATAATTGATTCAGTTCCGGCTGCGCTGTGCGTATCGGTACGCCCATATCCCGCATGAGGATCCATTTGTGCTCTAACTCTACCGCAATAATTTTCGGGCCGGACAGAATCGACTGATCCTGTAGGAAGCAGAGCAAGTTTGGCTCATAATGGCCCGCCGCGCTACAGGCTTTGAAGTAGGTTGTGTGGTGTGTAAAAGTCACCTGGCAAACAGTGGACCAGGGACGCTCTTTGAGGATTGTAGTTGATTCGATTTGGCCGAGTTCGTACGTTGCGGCGACATCGGTTAGCCAAGCGTGAACGCTGGCGTTCCATGCGGATCGATTGTTGGTTAACCAAGGAGAAATATTAGGTGTCATTTTGCCTCAAAAGCCACACCGCTGTCATGCCTGCGTGTATAAGATCGGTAGGGTGTAATCAAAGTGAGTTATAGCTGTGTTTCAACGAGCATTTTGCACGCAAATTAAAGTATACGATTGCCCTACCTTAACGCCAAGGAATTGGTGCCATCCGTGATACAATGATGTAATATTAGTCTGCCTACATACAGAGATCAAATTTACAACAGTAGAACTACTTTTCAAGGTCAGTTCACGCACTGCGAGCGTTAGCTTCACCTATAATTCTTATTCTGAGATAACCTTTTTTACCTAAATCCACTCATATAATCCTATGCAACAAGCTCTAGCCAACCGGCTGCGTAAGCGCCAAAAACATCTGCGCAAGTGGGCGCGTCGATCCGGCGTGACCTGTTATCGACTATACGAACGCGACATCCCCGAATACCCGCTGATTGTGGATTGGTATGATGGCGAGGTGGTGTTGTGGCTGTACGACCGCACGCGGGATGAGACGCCCGAAGAAGCCGAAGCGTGGCGCATTCAGGCTCATGATGAGATCAAGGCTGGGCTGGATCTAACGGATGCGCAGATCTACGTCAAAGCACGTGAGATCCAGCGAGGCAACGCGCAATATGAGCGGTTAGAGCAAGAGGGCACAGTTCGCATTGTCGAGGAACAGGGCCTGCGCTTTGAAGTGAATTTGAGCGATTATTTGGATACGGGCCTCTTCTTTGACCATCGCAATACGCGGGCACTGGTGCGCGACCTCTCCGCGGGAAAGAGCGTGCTAAACCTGTTTGCCTATACGGGATCATTTACCTGCTATGCGATGGCGGGCGGGGCAGCCATGACGCGTACCGTGGATTTGAGCAGAACATATTGCGACTGGGCGCTGCGCAATCTTCACCACAATGGGTTCGACCCGGGCACGGATCATCGGGTGATTCCAGCAGATTGTCTCGTTTTTCTAAAAGAGGAGATCCAAAGCGGTGCGGGCTACGATTTGATTGTGTGCGATCCGCCAACTTTTAGCAATTCGAAGCGGATGCGCGAGAGTTCGTTTGACGTGGCGCGTGATTATGCTCGACTGATTGCAGATTGTGCAATGTTGTTGAACGATGGCGGCGATCTCTTTTTTAGTACGAACGCGCGTGGGTTTAAGATTGATGAGGAGATGCTGCCCGCGGGGTTGACGGTAACGGAGTTGACGCCGCAAAGTTTGCCCGAGGATTTCCGCAACAAACGGATCCATCAATGCTGGCGACTACGGAACTAACGACCTCGTAGATTACTTCGCATCATCGGCGCAGTAGACACAGGCACCTCGTGCGTGATACTCGGGGTGATTCATCTCTTCGTCGGTAAGCGGATGGTGACAGGTGAGGCACATTTTGATGTCGCCTGGCTCTAGCTTGTGGTTGACGGTGATGCGGTTGTCGAAGACAAAACATTCACCCTGCCACTGGCTTTCTTCTTGTGGAACTTCTTCTAAATATTTCAAAATGCCACCCTGTAAATGGTAGACCTCTTCGAAGCCCATATTGAGCAATAGCGAGCTGGCTTTTTCGCAGCGGATGCCACCTGTGCAGAACATGGCGATTTTTTTGTGCTGTTGCGGATCAAGCTGTTGTTGGGCATACTCTGGGAATTCGCGGAAGGTATCGGTATGTGGATTGATGGCCCCGTCGAAGGTGCCCGCGCTGACTTCGTATTGATTTCGCGTGTCGATCAGCATGACGTTTGGGTCACTGATGAGGTCGTTCCACTCTTGAGGTTTGACGTAGGTGCCCACCGCTTTGTTGGGATCCACATCGGCGCGACCAAGGGCAACAATTTCGTTGCGCAGCTTAACTTTCATGCGCTCAAACGGCGGCTCATCGGTAAAGGATTCTTTATGTTCGAGGTCGGCTAGGCGCGAGTCGGCGCGCAGGGAGGCGAGCACAGTGTTGATACCCTGACGCGATCCAGCGATAGTGCCGTTTATGCCTTCGGCGGCAAGCAGGATGGTGCCCTGAATTTCATTTTCTTTACAGGTCGCTAGAATCTGTGGCTGTATTTTTTGGTAATCTGGCAGCGTGGCAAATTTATAGAACGCGACCACAACAATATTATTTTGCATGGCTTAATTTTACCATAGGCTGATTCCATTTGTAGAGATTTGGATTTGCTTAATATTATAGTTGAGTCGTCAAATTCTATTTCGGAATAATGGCTAATTTTAATTCAGATTTGAAAACAGTCCGTGAGATGGATCAACGGTGATAATAGTCAGTAAGAGTTTGCTAGCAAAAAAATCAGATGTTAGCTTATGACTAGACATAAGCAAAATTTATTGATATACTCGGCTTGTAAGAATTGCATTATTGTTTCTATTAGCTCTCCCACGAATTATTAGTTTTCAATCCGTATGCACTCACAGCCATATGATACCCCAAAAAGGTTCGTTCTATTAAAACGTATTGTCGAACAAAATGACACCAAGCAAGGTCGCATTTTTGCGCTGATCATTCAAAGTTTAATTATTATTTCGCTGATTACCTTTTCCCTCGAAACTTTGCCCACCCTGTCTCCTTCAGTGCGTTCGATCTTACATCAGATCGAAACTGTTATCGTTGCAATCTTTACCATTGAGTACCTATTACGCTTATTTGTGGCTGACAACAAGCTGCGCTTTATATTTAGTTTTCTGGGTATTATCGATCTGATTTCGATTCTGCCATTTTATTTTGCAATAGGCATCGATCTACGCTCTATCCGTGCGATTCGTCTCTTTCGCCTTTTTCGAATCTTCAAGCTAGTACGATACAACAAAGCTATCCAACGATTTCATCATGCGCTAGTTATTGCTCGTGAAGAGATTATCCTCTATCTCATCATGACGTTGCTGCTACTTTATTTTGCCTCAGTTGGAATCTACTACTTCGAACACGAAACACAGCCAGATGTCTTTTCATCGGTTTTCCATAGCCTGTGGTGGGCCGTGGCAACACTCACGACCGTCGGCTATGGCGATGTCTATCCTATTACGACAGGTGGTCGGCTCTTTACTTTTTTTATTCTTCTGATCGGTTTGGGAATCGTTTCGTTTCCGGCTGGATTGGTTGCATCTGCGCTATCGAGGGCGCACGAAATGGACGAGTTGGAGAACAGTTCAACATAACTATATCTATCACGTATCTCAATTTTGGTCATATTAGAAATCTATAACAAATACTAAACTTTGCAACTTTGAGAGCCGCATTATATTCTAGCTCCCTAAAGTAAATATTTCAGGTAATTGGTTGCTCATACTTAGGAGTACAGTCGTGGATCTAATAGATAGTCTTAATCAGCTTGCCGCAAGAATTCGAAGACAAAAAGATTCAGTTCATACAGAAGAAGCAGCAAAAACAGCTTTTATTCTTCCATTCCTTCAAGCACTTGGGTATGACGTATTTAATCCATCTGAAGTTATACCAGAATTAACCGCAGATCATGGTGTTAAAAAAGGCGAAAAAGTTGACTATGGAATTAAGCTAGATGGCAAAATTGTTTTGTTAATTGAGTGCAAACCAGTTGGTTCTGATCTGGAAGCAAAATATGCAGGTCAACTATACCGCTACTTTTCTGTAACTGACGCAAGGTTTGGTGTGTTAACAGATGGAATTAGATATTTGTTTTTTAGCGACATCGAAAAACAAAATAAGATGGATGATAGACCATTTTTCGAATTCAATATAATCGGATTTGATGATAATCATATTGAAGAATTAAAAAAGTTCACGCGCTCGGCATTTGATCTTGATACAATCCTTGGGACAGCGAGTAATTTAAAATACCACAGGGCGCTTGTATCAGAAATAGAATCAGAATTTGATTCACCCAGCGAGGAATTCATCAAGATATTTGCTAGCCGTGTTTATCCAGGTCGCTTTACACAAGCTGTAAAAGAGCAATTTACAATTCTGACGGACAATGCATTGAAGGACTTCGTTCGGTCACGCGTAAACAAGCGACTTAAAACAGCTCTTGAAACTGATAAGCTAGAACAATCTACGTTGAGTGAATCCACAATTGGTATTGATAATAAGACTGAAGAAAAAGATGCTATTGAAACTACACCAGAAGAGATGAAAGCATACCGAATTGTTCAAGCAATCGGAGCTGAGATTGCAGATCCAAGCCGAATCGTAATTCGCGATGCGAAGAGCTATTGCGCAATTCTCTGGGATAATAATAATCGCCGCCCCATCTGTCGGTTGCATTTTGGAAAGAATCGGAATCTCATCTCCATCTTTACGCCAAATGGTGAGGTGAAAATTGAGTTAGAGCGAATCATTAATATTTACCAGCATAAAACTGAGATTAAGTCAGCGGTTGAGCAGTATCAGTACTTATCTAGTGGTTAGCTATAAAATAGCTTGAGAAACTGTTAGCTTACTTGCACCGGAATGTAGTAGTAATGATACAATCAATTTATTGATGCTTAGAAGCACGCTCAATTCATGTGACTATACCGCTGGAGACGTTGCCCGTTCTAGTACGGCCCGGATAGCCAAATGAGCATTCAATTTTCACCTCACTCTCTTATCGATCCTGCCGATTCCATCCTCATTGTGATCGACGTCCAACCCGCGTTTCTCGATAAGCTCTCACGCTCTACTTTATCTGACCAGAACAGTCCCACACCACATCTCAAAGAGCCAAGATGGGACAGAAATATTTTGGATAGCGAACAACTCGTTAACCGCATCTGTTGGCTCGTGCGGCTCGCTAACTGGTGCGAGATCCCGCTGATCGTGACTGGGGAAGAGCTTGACGAACAGCCGCTGGAGACGAATCTACTGGCGACATTGCCGATCAACACGACCATTTTCAATAAAGCTATCTTTGGCTTGGCCCAGCAGCCCAATATTCTTGCCGCGGTTGAGCAGACTGAGCGCAAGAGCGCGATCCTGATTGGATTGGAGACGGATGTGTGCGTGCTGCATTCTGCGCTAGGGTTGCTGGCACTAGGCTATCGAGTGATGGTTGTCACCGACGCAACCGGATCCCCTGCGCCGAACCACGAATTGGGGCTGAACCGGATGCAGCAGGCGGGCGTTACCCTTGTCAACATGAAGGGAATCTTTTACGAATGGCTGCGTACGGTCGAGATGGTCAATCGCTTTCATCGCGAAAATCCAGATATGCGGGCGGCTGCGGGCGTTGAGCTTTAGTATATATTGCCTGCAGCTCAATCGCAGGACAGCCATAAATCACTCTTTGTTATAAGAAGATGTATTTGCCGAAAAGACAATCGTACCGTTAGCATTGAATGGTCTTTCTTGTGTTGCATCAATCATTTAATCATAAGCATCATCCAAATATTGGAAACTTTCACCCATGAAACATTGTCCTAATTTAGAATGTCCATTTTTAGACGCGGTCGGTCGGGTTGCCGAATATGAGGATAGGATTGACGTCTGTCCAGAATGCGACACCGAATTGTCTGCTGGTGCAGCGCCACCCAAGTTGCCTGAGCGCTTGCAAACGGATGTAGAGACGATGCAAACCGTTGTCACGGTCGGTTCGGAGGATGAAGCAATTTGGATCCAAGAAGAACTAGGGCAAATGCGGATGATGGCCCAAGTTGTGAGGGTCAACTCAGAGAATGTTGAACCAGAGCTGGCACTCTCTCCGGATGGACCGCTATTCAATGTGCGAGTAATGCCGGGTCATGTTGTCCCGGCCATGGCTGTGATCAACGCTTTGGTGAGCGATGATGAGTCAGACAATGCGTCCGATCAAGAGTTTGATGATGAGTTCAATGATGATGATTTAGATGAAGACGAGTTATATGATGACAAGTTTAGTCGACTAGACGAAATAGAGTCATCAGAACATGAGTGGGATCACGGAGAGAGCGATAGTGCAGAAATTGTAGGGATGGGCAATAATTTTTTGCTCATTTTTATGGTTGCTATTGCCGTACTGGTTGTGGCGGCATTGCTTTACGGCTTGTTTGGTTTTTAGGGCCACGTGAGAGTTTTCAAATGTGAGAGTTTCTGTATGAGCTTTCAGCACGAGATTGAATTGTGGGACGGCAAAACTGTTGCTGCACTCGACGCTATTTTTGCGCGTTACAGTCAGCAAAATGAATTTGTTACCGCCCTAATCACCTATCTAGAAGAGCTGGTTTTGCAGGTGGGCGCATCGTGGCTGCTCAAAAAAGTTGCTGAATCGGATCGGACGTTTTCTCTCAGCGAAGTCGGCACGATCTATACGTTGCTGCCTCAGCTTGAAGCATGGCAGACGAAGTTACATCTCTTACAGTTACTCCCCTTCTTGCCCATTAACAACAAACAAAAAGAGCCGGTCAAGACTTTTCTGCGCTTGTTTGCTCGACAATAATAAATTTGTGCATGCATGGGCGTATAATGGCTTTGATGTATTGGCGCATCAGCACGCAGCGTATCGTACGGAAGCAACGGCACCTTTGGAGAGAGCGCTACACGAAGAAGCTCCATCGGTTAAAGCGCGTGTTCGTAGCATACTAAAGACGAAGAGACTATGAGAGAGATGTGTTCCCTCCCCGATCCGTTAATTGCTGGTGACGGCACGTCAGTTGAGTCGATCCACGCGTGGCGGCAGGCTCGTCGCCCCGAAATTTTAGACCTCTTTGCTACTCAGGTCTATGGCCACACGCCGGATCATCAAGCCCAGCTTACCTTCACCGTAACCGATGAGGATCACAGCGCGCTTGACGGCAACGCGATCCGCAAGCAGGTGACTATCAAAGTAGCCGTAAATCAGCAAACGCTGGAGATTGATCTGCTGATCTATTTGCCACACGCTGCGCTGACCAGCCCCGCCCCCATTTTCACCTTTCTCAATTTTGGCGGCAACCACACGATCCACGCTGACCCAACGATTAAATTGCCCAAAAGCTACATCAATCCCGACCAGCTTCCGGCAGCGGTTCAGCGCGGTGCAAAAGCCAGCCGCTTTATTCTTGAACAAATTGTGGCGCGCGGATATGGCCTAGCCACCATCTACCATGCAGACGTAGATCCAGACTTTGATGATGGCTTTCAGAATGGACTCCACCCGCTGTTGGATGGGCCACTGACACGCACGCGCGACGCATGGGGCAGCATTGGTGCGTGGGCATGGGCATTGAGCCGTGCGATGGATTATTTTGAAACAGATGATCAAATTGATCAGACCAGAGTTGCTGTTGGTGGGCACTCGCGCTTGGGCAAAACCGCACTGTGGGCGGGTGCGCAGGATCAACGCTTTGCGGTGGTTATTTCGAATAATTCGGGCTGTACGGGTGCGGCCATTTCACGGGGCAAACAGGGCGAAACCATCGAGGCGATCAACAGAGAATTTCCGCACTGGTTCTGCCATAACTATCGCGCTTATAATAGAAAGGAAGATGAATTGCCCGTCGATCAACATATGCTGCTGGGGTTAATTGCGCCGCGTCCCCTTTATGTGTGTAGTTCAACAGAAGATGAGTGGGCCGATCCGGTCGCCGAGTTCAATTCTTGCGTGCAGGCAAGCCCGGTCTATCAGCTGTTTGGTCAGGTCGGCATTCCAAGCTACGAAATGCCCACGCCAGACGAACCACTTCTAACGGGCAACATTGGCTATCACTTGCGCACCGGCAAGCACGATCTAACGGCATACGATTGGCGCTGTTTTATGGATTTTGCAGATCGACAGTTTAAAGCAAAGGCGTGATCTGATAGTAGCGCAACGGTTCGACAATTGATGCGTACTGATAAGTGCTAGATACTCAGTATTCATACGCTTAATCAAAAGGACAAACATGAAAGCAATTGTCTATCACGACTATGGTTCGCCAGACGTGCTGCGCTTAGAAGAACTTAAAAAACCAATCCCCAAAGAGAATGAAGTTTTGATAAAAGTAGATGCCGCATCAGCCAATGCAGCAGATGGGCACCTGCTGCGGGGCACGCCGTTTGTTGTACGATTCGATAGCGGATTGCGCAAACCAAGGAAGAAAATACTTGGCGCAGATGTCTCGGGCGAGGTTGAATCTATTGGCAAGAATGTAACACAGTTTCAGACCGGGGATGAGGTATTTGGAGACTTGTCCTCATGCGGGTGTGGTAGCTTTGCAGAATATGTCTGCGCACCCGCAGATCAACTGGTATTGAAACCAACGAACCTGACAATTGAAGATGCGGCAGCGATACCAATGGCCGCAGTCACAGCCTTGCAGGGGCTGCGCGATAGAGGAGGGCTTCAGTCAGGGCAAACAGTTTTAATCAACGGTGCATCCGGTGGTGTCGGGACCTTTGCGGTGCAGATCGCCAAAGCATTAGGGGCAGAAGTAACCGCCGTTTGCAGTACCAGCAAAATAGAGACGGTGCGCTCTCTTGGCGCAGATCACGTCATTGACTACACGCAAGAAAACTTTACAGAGCAGGCACAACGCTATGATCTAATTTTGGCGGCGAACGGAAACTTACCCATTTCCGCATACAAACAAGCCTTAGCGCCCAACGGCACATATGTCTGTTCTGGCGGTTCGATGAAGCAAATTTTTCAGGCAATGTTGTTGGGTTCGTTCACAACAATGGGCAGCAATCAAAAAATGACGGGCTTAATGGCAAAGCCGAATCAAGCGGATCTAACCTTTGTAAAAGAGTTAGTCGAAGCGGAGAAAGTTACACCCTTAATCGACAGGCGATATCCCCTACCCCAGCTTCCAGATGCAATGCGCTATTTGAACGAAGGTCGTGCTAAAGGGAAAATTATCATTAATATAGGGACTGTACAACAAAGTGTGTAAATGACTCTATCTGGTTCAGTAATTGAACGCCATTTACACAATTTGGGAGAGTCTCTAAATGTATCTTCTCGATAAATCCAGATAACAGAACTAACAAAAGGGAACAGATGGCACAGAGCGCAACAGTCTACAATCTATCTATTGAATTGGCCAATGTAGATCAAAATATCTACGAAACGTTTGACTTACGAATCGCGCGCCAGCCTTCCGAATCCGCAGCGTACATGTTTATGCGCATCATTGCCTACGGTCTAGAATATGCCGAAGGCATCGAACTGACTCAAGGTGTGGCCGCCGGTAGTGAACCCGCCATTTACATCCGCGACTTAACGGGGGATGTTCTCGCGTGGATAGATGTGGGGCTGCCCAGCGCTGAACACGTTCACCGCGGCAGCAAAATCGCCAATCGTTCTGCCATCTACACGTACCGCGACATGAATCAATTTACTGCACAGCTAATGGGTAAAAAGATCCACCAAGCAGCCGAAATCCCGATCTATGCGCTGCACCGCCCCTTTGTCGAAGAAGTAGCGCAGTGGATAGACCGCCGCAGTAAGCTAGTACTCTCACTTTCCGAGGGTGTGCTCTATATCTCGGTAGATGAAAAGAGTCACAGCGCAACGGTGGAAAAGCATCATATCGAGGATTAATAGATTGATAAGAGAGCCCTCGCAACCTTGCCCCATTCCCACATTGCTAAGTATAATTGCCCACACATATGAAACTGCACGAATACCCGCGCCCCACAAACGATACAGGCATAGGCATCCACTGGAGCCCGGGCTTTGCCGCGTCTATTGGTCTCGGCAAGATCCGCGACTACTGGATCCCAGAAATGAAGGCAATGGGCATCAAATGGGTAAAGATCCCCAACCACGACGGAGCCAAAGAATTTACCGAACTGTTGCTTGCCGAAGGATTTATGCCCATTGTGCGCATTTACCGCGGACGCTCGAACCCGGGCCGCATGACGCTGCGCGATCTGGTCGAAGTCGACACGCTCACGCGCATCGGCGTCCACTATATCGAGTTTAACAACGAACCGGATCAAGATGCAGAGTGGAAAGGTGGGCGCGTGCCCGCCAACGCTATTGACATCGTGGTCGAAGACGTGGTCGCGGATCTCGAAGCACTGCTTGAGCGCGGCGCAATGCCGGCCATCCCAGCCATCTCGGGCGGCAGCAGTTGGGACATCATCGGCAAAATCGTGGAAAAGGGGCGCAAAGATCTACTCGATGGGCCAATCTGGCAAGCGATCCACAACTTCTCGCGCAACCGTCCGCTCGACTACCCGTATGACATTGGCAACCAAGAAGGGACGCCATACACAGATCGTTTTTACCGCACCGTCTCCGACGAACGCCCCGGCTTTGACCCGTGGCACGGACGCCCGCTGTACGCCATCAACCAGCTGCGCGCCGAGCACGCCAACCCCCGCGCCACCATTGCAGATGATCATGCGTGCTGGCTGGCCTATCAACACTTTAATCAGCGTCACCAGCACCATCTTGGGCGCAGCATCCCCATTCTTGCCACCGAAAATGGCTATCTCATCAGCGAAAATACAGATCCACGCTACCCCGCGACAACGCCCAATCTACACATGGCTCAAACGCTCGAAGCCTGCCGCATTATGATGGGGTCGAGCGAGCGCTTTAAAGCTGCACCCGACTACTACTTTTGCAGCGCATTTTCAGTCATCGCCAATCAACAGCTGGGCAGCCAAGCAAACTGGTACGAAAATCGCGCTTGGTATAGCGAGCGCTGGTTCGATGGCGCATTGCCGATTGTGCAAGCGTTGCGATCCGAGCCAAAAGTTTTGCGCCGCTGGCAAGGTGATGAGCAGGGTGATCTTGCCACCATCAAGGGCAGCGTGCGCCAAGCGGATGAACATCCAATAGACGCACCACGCACGGACATACCGCGCACGGTTGTGCTCGATCAGCAGGGCAACGAGATTGCCCGTGTGCTGGTCGACACGAGCAACCGCTACAGCTTTCCAAACGTAAAAGTCGGCCCGTACACAGTGCGCATCGAAGGGACCGATCTCATTGAGTCGGTTACAGTCGCCAAAGGGCAACGTGAGTTGCGGCTGGATCTCGATCTCTCCACGCTCGAACAGGGCAGCGCACGCAGCGTTCTCGTTGGCAAGGTGCGCGGCGGCAGCGGATCCGTGGTCATGTTGCTGCGTACCGATGATGGCGAAGAGTGGGTCACAATGGCCGAGGAAAGTGGCGAGTTCCGCTTTATGGATCTGCCCGCCGGAACCTACAACGTGCGCGTCTATCCGCGCGGCAGCCGCGTGCAAAACTTCACGCTCGATGGCGAAAACGAGCGCGAGCTTTCTCTAGCAAAAGAAGGGTGGGGACACACAATCGACTATATCGACACGAGCGACGGTGAACCAACTACTAAATCTGCCCTGCCCACTCTCAAGCGCCCAAAATTACGCTGCGCGGTTCAAGGCTATAAGGGGCTATCGGTTCAGGCGACGACCGATGGCTGGCGTAGCAATGTCGAAACCACTGGCAGCGATCCAGCATTTGGCGAATTTGCCTGCGAGCTCGATCTAAGCACGCACCATCAACAGTCCCCAACCGAAGAGTACACCCTTCAGGTCGATGGCATTGTAGATGCAGCGGGCACGCCTATCGAAGTCGAAGCCGATGTTCAGCTAATGCCCGGCAAAATCCCGTTTGTCACCTTTAGCTATTACGATGAAAACGGACCCCAAACCGCCAGCGATTCTGTCATTTCGGGCACGGTCCGCGGCGATTTTTTGAATAAAGATGTCGAAGGCGTTTCGGCTCCGCACGCTGTGGGCTCTTTCCCGGATGTGGCGTGGCCGGTCGTCATCCTGCGCGATGGCCAGGGTCGTGAACAGCGCCAACGAGCGTCCGAGAGCGGATCCTATTCGTTCGGCGGCCTCAGCGCTGGGCTCTACTCCATTTTTCTCGAAGCGGTTCCAGCAAATGGATCCCACGCAGCAAGTGGAGCAGCGGTGGAGAAGGCAGATGCAGTGCAAACAAAGCACGCCATGCGCAGCGATTTAGCACTCGACGGGACAAATCGGTTGACAGTCGATTTAGCTATGCCCAGCATCAGTCAATCTAGTATAAATGGCATTCACAACAAGCATAACGCCAGCGACCAAAAGTCGACTGTAAACCGCAGCATAGTGGCAGGTGTCGTGCCGGGCGCAATTGGGGCAACCGCAAGGCTGATTGACACGCTTGGAAATGAATATGTGCGCATTGTGGGCAACGACGAACGAGTCCGGTTTAGCGGCCTTGGCGCAGGCATCTACACGTTGACGGTAGATGGTGGGTTCGAAGAGGAAAACATTGTGGTTGACGAAAGCCACGGCTGCGAAGTTTTCTTTACGCCGCTTTCGTCGCAATGGGTGGCCGAGGTGAGCGCAACTGGATCCATGCCCGGATTTAGCGCGGTTCGTGTGGAGGTTGTGGGCAAGAAGGGGCTGCCCGTTTATCTATCGAAAGCGGATTGGGACGGCATGAATGGAGAGAGCGGCAGTCGACCTGATTTGGGCGAATTTGCGCTAGAGTTCAGCCCGCTGGAGCCAGGCTATTACATTATAGAGCCAGATGGATTAGATGTGCGCGCGGATGTCCATTTGACTGGTTTAGAAGCGGTGTGGGTAAGCTTCCGCGAGAAAAATTTGCCGAGCAACCCCAACGTTGTGCTGCCGCTGACTACCGAAGTGAATCAGCCGTTTGAGTCGACTTCTGCGTTTGTGGATCAGTATGCGCCAGCGCGACCGATCGGGGCTAAAGAAAAGGCTGAGGCTGAGGGGGTTGCCGATGATGAGGCTACATGGGGGTCCATTCGCGTTCCCGATGTGACGGGGCCACTATCCGAGGAAGATGATGTTCGTGATGGCGACGACAGCCACGTCGGATCCGAGGAGGAACCGAGTAGCTATGAAGCACTAGATGCACCCGCTGTTTCTCCTCAGCTTCAGCCTCTGCCTGAGCCACAAGACGAACCGCACCAATATTTATATATCGGCTCGCGCATTGATTGGTCGACGGCAGAATTTTCGGATTGGATGGTGAGTGTTTTGCGTTATGTAGCGTTGGCGCAGCCGGAGATTGGCAGCGACCGTGCAGCGGCGGCACGAGCTGATGAGGTGATCATTTTGGGCGAGGTGGATACATCATTTGTGGATGCTCTGGTTAATGATGGAATCCACGTGGCGCGAGTGACGGAGCGGTTGATTGAGGCATTTAAGCAATTGTACGAGGGTGAGTAGGGCATCGATATAGAGATTGGGCACAAAGACTGGGCACGATATATTACGCCTGTACGATTAAAATAGTTCATTGAGCGTAGGGGCATTGATATATCGTTCCCGTCCCGTGATAGCCTTGTGCCTAAAGGTAATTCAGGCCTGAATGTTCGGCAAATGATGGGCATGGCAAGATTGTAATATATGCCAAAGACTGGGCACAATATATCGTGCCCAGTCTTTGTGAGATTAAGATAATTCATTGAGCGTAGAGGCATCGATATATCATGCCCGAACGAATCCAAACAAGTCCTCTCTAATCTTACCCCTTCACAGCCCCAGCAGTTAATCCTTCGACCAACCGTTTCTGGAAAATTAGCACCAAAATCACCAGCGGCACGGTGACCACAACCGCCGCGGCCATAATGTCCGCCCATGGAATCTCGAAATCTTGCTCGCCCGAAAAGAGCGCAATGGCAACCGGCGCGGTACGCGCTTTGTCGCCAACGGTAAAGGTGAGCGCGTAGAGAAACTCGTTCCACGCGTTGATGAACGCCAGCAGGCCCGTTGTCACAAGACCTGGCGCCGTAAGCGGCAGCAGAATCATGTAAAATGTTTGAAAGGTGGTTGCCCCATCCACGTAAGCGGCCTGTTCTAGCTCGGCGGGCAGGCTTTCGAAGAAGTTAGAAAGTACCCACACGGTGAAGGGCAACGTAAAGGTTAGGTAACTGAGAATAAGCGCCCACGGCGTATTGTAAATCCCTAAAAAGCGAATCATTGTAAAAAGCGAACCCAGAATCGCAATAGCTGGGAACATTGTCATCGAAAGGATTAGGTAGAGCGCGATTGATTTACCGCGGAAGGCAAGACGCCCAATGGCATATGCAGCAAACGATCCAATGACTAGCGAAAGAATAACTGTGGTGAGCGAAACAAAAGCAGAGTTTAAGAGTGCTGTTCGAAACTCTGGATTGCGAAACACCGTGATGTAAGAATCCAGTGTCGGTCGTTCGGGGAAGTATTTTACTGGCGTATTAAAGAGATCGCTTGCCGGTGTCAGCGATGAGACAATGGCCCAGTAAAATGGGAAAAGCGTGTAGATAGCGATCAGCAGAACGATAATCCAAAATAAAACAGTGCGAAGAACGCTCGATTTAGAGCCAACCATGGTTACACCTCGTTCCGATTATAGATGAATGTCATGTAGAAAACGACAAAGATACCGATTACCACAAAGATCGCCACGCTAATAGTGGATCCATAGCCGAGCTGTTGAAAGTCGACCAAATTTTTGCGGTTCAGCGTCGCCATACTGTCGACATTTTTTGTCATAATCCAAAAGAGATCAAAGACGCGTAGCGAGTCGAGTGTGCGGAAGATAAGCGCCACAACAATCGCGGGTCGCAAAAGCGGTAGCGTAATCGAGATAAAGTTTCGCCAGCCAGTTGCACCATCCACAGCGGCGGCTTCGTAGAGGTCGGCCGGAATGAGTTGAAGCCCGGCGAGCAGCAGCAGGGCCATAAAGGGTGTTGTTTTCCACACATCAACGGCGATCAATGACCAGAGCGCGAGCGAACTGCTAGCCGTCCATGCAACCTTTTCGGGCAGAATGGGAATGATGCGTGTAAAAAAGTCATTAACCACGCCAAATACATCGTGGTACATCCAGTTCCACATTTGCGAAGAGACAGCGGTTGGAATTGCCCACGGAACCAACATGGCCGTACGCAAAAGCCCGCGCCCCGCAAATTTACTGCTAACAACTAGCGCAATACCCAGCCCTAGCGCCAGCTCTAACCCGACCGATGCGACCGTAAATTGAATGGTAATCCATACCGATTTCCACCATTGCGCGCTACCCAAAAGTTTTGTGTAATTGGCAAGGCCGATATATTCCCACGCTCTAGAGCTGCCCAGTTTTGCATCAAAAAACGTAACATAAAAGGTGTTAAAGAGTGGGTAAAACGCGACGCTAATGACAATTAAAATAGTTGGTAACAAAAAAAACCAGGCCATACGCTCTTGGCGACGGGCGCTTAGGCTCATTTTACGTTTTGGTTGTTGCATTGCTTCAGCAGCCACAGTGCTCCTCCTTGGTTCAACTAATCAGGTAGATATCTTTTCTCAATCAATTATCTCTCAATCATATAGCGGTAACCACTATATGATTGAGAAGACGCTCAGATAGTTAATAAAAACAGTAGGGCGGTCTATACAGCACCGCCCCACTATCACATCTAATTTGAAAGCTTTTTCACTGCCAAATCAACTATCAGTTTAAAATCTCGTTAAGCTGTGCTTCGATTGATTCAACAGCTTCCTGACCGCTCTGCTCGCCATTCAACACTTTATTAACCTCGGTGAAGTAGACAGTTGAAACTTGGTTGTAATCTTCGCCCGTAACGGTACTTGGTCGTGCTACGGCACCACCGGCAAATACATCTAGAAGCTGCCCAAAGAATGGATTGGCTTCTAGCACGTCTGCATCTTCGTAAAGTGATGCAATAGTCGGCAAGAAGCTACCCTGCGTTGCGCGAATTTTTTGTGCTTCGGTGCCAGCCATACAGGCAGCAAAAGCAGCCGAGCCTTCTGGATTGGCGCTGTATTTGCTCACAGCCATCTGCCAGCCGCCAAGTGTATTGGCATTTCGAGCATCAGGACCATCGCCCTTTGGTAGTGACACGACGGCAAAGTTGTCAGCAATTGTGCTGTCACCTTCATTACCTAAGCTATAAGCATAAGGCCAGTTGCGCATAAAGGCGGCGTTACCAGCCTGCCATACACCACGTGCATCCTCTTCTTGATAGGTTGTTACGCCTGGAGGGCTAATGTCTCCTACCCAGCTTGCAGCCTGATCAAATGCAGCCGCAGCCTGTGGATTATTGATGCTGATCGTGCCATCTGCCTCGACAATTTCACCACCACCGTTACTTACCTGCCACTCTAGTGCGTCGCAAGTTAAGCCCTCGTATGAATTACCCTGCCATGTAAAGCCCCAGAAGTCAGCATTTTCGCCACGTTCACCTTCCTGAATTGTAGCGGCCATTTCTTCTAAATCGGTCCATGTTTCTGGTGGACCATCAAAGCCATATTCTTCTAGCAGATCGGTTCGATAGTAAAGCAGTCCTGCATCTGTATACCAAGGAATACCAACTAATGCACCATCTACCGTGTTGTTCTGAATAATTCGGTCAAAATAGTCTGCATCTTCAATATATGGGCTCATATCAATCAGATGCTCGGCCAAAATACCGGGCCAGATGACGTCGATCATTAACACGTCGATGTCATCTTCTTGAGCGCCCAAGAATTGAAGATAAAGAGCAATTCGTTCTGATGCACTCTGTGGCCCCTCAACAACTTCAACTTCTAGACCAGTCTCTGCAACACAGTAATCAATAGCAGCCTGATCGGAGTCGCGGATTGTGTCGCCAAGCATAGCCGTAATCTGTCCACCAGCCATTTCGCCAGCACCAGTGTCACCGCTTTCTGTGCCACCACCATCTGCGGCACCCGGTGCAGGGCAAGCCGCTAGGGCCAGCATTGCAACTAGCAGAAAAGAGAGAAATGGTATTGTACGTCGATTCATTGATTCTCCTAAGAATTTTTGATTTAATTATACGAATAAAGTAACTAGCTATTGTTAAGGGGGCAAGGGAATTACAAAAATATTATACAATAAACGAGATGATCCGTAAAGCAATGTTTTTTATCTAGCAGACTGTCGGAGAGAGATAGAAAAAGCTGATTTTGTACTCAGTTAAACACAGGTTGATTCAGATTTTCAGAAATTAAGATAGCCACAACCCATTTCTAGGCCATCCTGTGGCTAAATCTGAGTGTATCTAAGCAATCTGAGTACAGAAAATTTCTCTCCAACAAGCTG
>ENA-ORXT01000203-ORXT01000203.1-marine-metagenome-genome-assembly--contig:-NODE-203-length-98649-cov-9.167847_pt1 | contig 98649 bp, 89 predicted proteins | sample MGYA00237868_ERZ511482 | MGnify/ENA metagenome assembly ERZ511482 | reverse complement strand
GAACTTCAATAGTAATTTTACCCTTGTTTTTGATGATATAAGTGTCTCTAACATATTGAGTAATTATACTACTCAATATTGAGACACGATATTGTGTCTACACCACTAATTAAGACATTATTTCTTGATAAACTTTCTTGACCAAAACGAATAAAAGGCCGACCATTCCACCTAGGATCAAACCTAAAATAGATGTTTTAAATATTGAACCTTTAGAACTACTTAGGGGTTCATATGGTCTATCTAAAACTTGTATGAAAGGAGTTTTATTTTTCAATGCAAAATCTGCTATTTCTAGATTTTTTTTCGCCTCGCCAAGAGCAGTAGCTAGTATGAAGATTCCTCTTTGATATTGGTCTTTTTTGACCTGATCACTGATCTTAAATAAGCCTCGGTTAGTATCCTGAAACTTTGCAAGTGAATATTCGTTTGCAGCTAATAAGTCATTTATAGAGTCATGCTTTAGCTTCATCAAGTCAAAAGTTTGTTGTTGTTTTTCGATTGATTTCTTAATATAAAATTCGCTTAGCTCTTCAAAGATCGAATTTGTAATGTCTATTGACAAAATAGAATTAAGGCTGGAAGTAGATATTTTCATTATTCCTGTAAGCTCTCCATACTCTGATTCAACAATTCCTTTGCTTTTACCATTTTTTTGACCAAACAGTAATGTGTTTAATTGTTTCAGTGCATAAGTCTCTACAGGGTTATCATAGTTGATCGTATCGACTGTAAATCTGTGTGCTCTAAGTAATAACCTTCTCTCATAATCAATAAAAGGTTTTTGATACCAACTAACAGGTACCCATCTCTTAAGTGTATCTTGAGATATAATAAGGTGGTTCCCAATAAAATCAACCTTCCCATTTACATTGGATTGCTTCAATATAATATTCTCGCCTATTCTATCAGATTTAGAAATTTCTAACACCTTGTCGAGGTTGTATTCTGAAGATCCGCCTAATAATCCCCCAAAGGAACCTAGCAATCCCCCAAGACCGCCTAAAGAAGAACCTTCATCCTCGTTGATCATGAACGATATAGTAGCCGTATATGTAGGGATATGGGTGATGTAATCAAAAAGCTTAAAAGCAAGCCCAAGAATCACGAATAATGCAATTATCTTCCAAGACTTCAAAACATGATAGAAATATTCCCAAAACTTAAGGATTAAGTCCTTGAGGGAAATTTCATCATCACTTACAGAATTATGATTTTGTTCTGACATCTAGTCTTTATAGTTTAAAAACGGAGCAAACCATTTTTCAACACCCTCTTTATCGGTTTGTTTTCTTGTACTGTAGTCAGATACCTGATCCTCAGATATATCACCAAGGGCAAAATACTTAGACTCCGGATGACTAAAGAAAAATCCGCTAACACTAGCGGCTGGGTACATGGCTAAGCTCTCTGTTAACTGGATGCCAGTTAGCTTTTCTGCATCCAAAACGTTGAAAATGGTGGTTTTTTGGGTATGGTCAGGACATGCAGGGTAACCCGGTGCAGGCCTTATGCCTTGATACTTCTCGGCTATAAGGTCTTCATTATCAAGTACTTCGCTATTGTATCCCCAATACATCGTTCTAACTTTATGGTGTAGATATTCTGTAAAGGCCTCTGCTAGTCTATCAGCTAAGGCTTTTAGCATTATAGAACTATAATCGTCATTGTCGACTTTAAATTGTTCTACCTTATCTTCTATATTAAGACCCGTAGTGACCGCAAACGCCCCTATATAATCTTCATATCCTTTTGGAGCTACAAAATCCGAGATGGAAAGATTAGGAAGACCAGCAGCTTTTTTTCGTTGTTGCCTAAGACAGTATATAGTATCTAAGACTTCTGTGCGGTCTTGATTTGAATATAATTTGATATCGTCTTCTTCAGAGTTAGCTGGGAACAAACCCCAGACTCCTGATGCTTTTATCCATTTTTCTTTAATTATCAACTGCAGCATCTCTTGTGCATCATCGAACAATTTTTTAGCTTCTACACCTACCACTTTGTTTTTAAAGATCTTAGGATATTTTCCTTTTAGCTGCCAGCTACTAAAGAATGGAGTCCAATCTATAAAATCAACTAAAAGAGACAGGTCCATATCTTCTATTGAGTTTACACCCAATTCATTGGGCGCATTAAACTTATAGGAGTCCCAGTCAATAGAGACCTTATTTGTTCTAGCTTGAGCTAAAGGAATATAGCTTTTTGTCGATGTGCTTGCTTTTCTTTTAACACGTATGTCTTCGTAGGATTTTTTGACATCTAAAATATAATTGGATTTACCATCCTGATTGTCAGAAGTAAGTGTACTGGCCACTGCTACACTTCTAGATGCGTCCAATACGTGGATAACAGGTCCAGAGTAATGCTGTTCCACTTTAACCGCAGTATGTATTTTAGATGTTGTAGCACCTCCAATTAGCAAAGGAACTTTAAATCCTTCTCTCTCCATTTCTTTAGCGACGTATACCATCTCATCTAGTGATGGGGTGATTAAGCCGCTGAGCCCTATGATGTCTACATTTTCTTCTCTTGCGACTTGCAGTATTTTAGCACATGGCACCATAACTCCTAAGTCGATTATCTCAAAGTTGTTACACGCAAGTACCACACCGACTATGTTTTTTCCAATATCGTGTACATCACCCTTGACTGTAGCTAATAGGATCTTACCTTTTGTGGAGGCTCCTGAACCAGCTTTAGCAGCCTCTATAAATGGGTTTAGGTAAGCTACCCCTTTTTTCATGACGCGGGCACTTTTGACTACTTGCGGAAGGAACATTTTACCTGCTCCAAATAGATCTCCGACTACATTCATGCCATCCATTAAGGGACCTTCTATAACAGATATCGGGGTTGGATATTTCTGACGCGCTTCTTCAATATCTTCATCTATGAATTCTGTGATGCCTCTTACTAAGGAGTGCTCAAGCCTTTTTTCAACACTTGCTTCTCTCCACTCTAAGTTTTGGACTAGTTTTTTCCCTGAGCCTTTTACATTTTCTGCGAATGCTATAAGTGCGTCCGTCGCATTTTCAGTTCTATCAAAAAGGACATCCTCTACGAGCACTAGCAAATCCTTAGGGATATCTTCATAGATCTCCATCATCCCTGCATTCACAATACCCATATCCATACCAGCACTTACAGCATGGTATAAAAAAGCAGAATGCATCGCCTCTCTTACCACATTATTACCTCTGAATGAGAAAGATAAATTACTCACTCCTCCACTGATCTTTGCACCAGGGCAAGCAGCTTTGATCTGTCGAGTAGCTTCTATAAAGTTGATTGCGTATTTATTATGCTCTGACAATCCAGTTGCAACAGCAAAAATATTCGGATCAAAAATAATATCAGCTGGATTAAAATTTACTTCGTTGACTAAGATGTCATATGCTCTTTTGCAGATGTCTACTTTCCTTTCGATAGTATCTGCCTGACCCTGTTCATCAAAGGCCATTACCACGGCTGCGGCCCCGTACTTCCTCACGATATTAGCCTGTTTTTTAAACTGCTCTATTCCCTCTTTCATCGAGATAGAGTTGACAATACACTTACCTTGTACACACTTAAGCCCCTCCTCTATTACTTCGAACTTAGAAGAATCGATCATGATCGGGAGCTTAGCTATGTCTGGCTCTGACATCAATAGGTTTAGGAAATTTTTCATTTCCTCTTTTGAGTCCAGTAGCCCCTCATCCATATTTACATCTATGATCTGTGCCCCTCCTTCTACTTGGTGGTTTGCGACAGTTAAGGCTTCTTCGTATTTTTTGGATTTGATCAGTCTTGCGAATTTTTTAGACCCAGTAACATTGGTTCGCTCTCCGATATTTATAAAATTAAGATCCTCCCGGACTATCAATGGTTCCAATCCAGAATAGCTCGAGATCGTACTTCTTTGTGGTTTTATACGAGGTTTGATTTTATCAACAACCTCTGCCATGGCCTTGATATGGTCGGGTGTGGTACCACAACAACCTCCGAGGATATTGACAAATCCACTATCCACAAAATCTTTGACCAGTAACTGCATTTCACTTGGCCCTTGATCATATTCTCCAAATTCGTTTGGTAGGCCCGCATTAGGATAGGCGCTAGTATAACAAGAAGCGATGTTAGATAGAGATTCTATATGAGGCCTTAATTCTTTGGCCCCCAAAGCACAATTCAAACCAACGCTAAAGAGATTCATATGGGAAACGGATACCCAAAATGCTTCTACAGTTTGACCACTTAGTGTTCTTCCACTTGCATCTGTAATCGTACCCGAGACCATTATAGGTAACTTCTTGCCAGTCTCTTCAAACAGGGTGTCTACCGCAAATAATGCAGCCTTACAATTGAGGGTGTCAAAGACGGTCTCTATCAAGATAGCATCAACACAGCCATCTACTAACCCTTTAGTTTGTTCCTTATAACAATCAACAAGTTCGTCAAAGCTGACTGCTCTATATCCAGGGTTATTTACATCTGGAGATAGGGAGGCAGTTTTATTGGTCGGACCGATAGCGCCTACTACGAATCTTGGTTTGTCGGGGTTTTCCTCAGTATACTTATCTGCGATCTTTCGTGCGATCTTTGCGGATTCAAGATTAAGCTCGTAGGCAAGAGATGGCATATCGTAGTCATCTTGCGATATCGAATTAGCATTGAAAGTATTAGTTTCAATGATATCAGCGCCTGCATCCAAGAATTGCGCATGCACCTTTTCTATGATGTGTGGCTGGGTAATCGAGAGGATGTCATTGTTCCCCTGGATATCCATGTGGTAGTCTGCAAATCTGTCTCCACGATAGTCTGCCTCAGATAATTTATAAGTCTGGATCATGGTGCCCATGGCACCATCTAGAATGAGAATTTTCTCCTTCGCTACATCATGTAAAGATTTTTTCATATTGATCTTAGTAGTCTAGTCTTTGGTTTGCGATATTCATCCGCACTCCTGCCCCAAAATAGGTGCTATTGATATCATTAATAGCTTCATCGCTATTTTGTTTGCGGTAAAGCAAGTGCAAATCTGCAAAAATATTGTGATATAATTCATAGCTGACGTCTAGCCCTAATTGTGTAATGTTTACTGGGATTCCTTGACCTATACTATTATTATAATCTTGTATACGAGTATCATAGGAGTATAGGGGGTTTGAACCCCAATTTTCGTTTTCAGGATCTAAAGCAGATGTGGCGGTTATAAATCTCGCATCTAAGATCAATTTAGGAATAGGTTGGTATCTGAGGGTAATCAAAAATTCCTTAAAACTTGCGCCGAGAGGGTGGGCAAGCGGTTGATTACTATGTGAATAACTGGCTATCGAGATCTGAGAATTCTCTATCAGCGTATCTCGATGTTGGAAAGTAAATGGCCTTACGACATTGTATTCTGCTCTAGCATCGAGGTGGTCGATGCCACCTACATTGACATACTTAAGCCCCACTTGAAATCCATATTTATTAGCCCAGTAGCCATTGCTAGCTCTTAGTTCACCCAAGTCAAATTCATCAAGTATCAACTGGCTATAAAGTTGAAAATGTTTTTTGAAATTCCATTTGCCATTGAGACCGATCAAGACATTATCTGGGCTATCCAAAAACTGCTCGACGGTCCGATAAATTATAACTGGATTTAAATATTGAAACTCAAAATTATTAGTTCGATTGAAAATTATTGATTCGAACAAGCCAATACTAAGATTAGGTGTGATCTCAAAGTCAAGATAATGGGCAGCCATATATTTCTTAGGTAGTAACTCATCACCTCGATTATCAATAGAGCTAAGCGCTGATAATTCTGCAAAAATATTTTGATAGTGGAATTTCCAAAATCTAGTGTTGAATTTCAGATAGAAATAATTATGTGCATAATCACTGAGCAATAGGGAATTATATCCATTGCCTATAAAATGCCTTCCATGACCAAATTCTAGCCCAATACTTTTCGAAATATTAAAACCTACGAATGCTTGAGCATTCAAAAAGTCATATCCATTAAACTTGCTGCTAACCGTGCTCTCGAAGGGCTTATAAAATCCATTGCCAGGAATGGAACTATCTCTATCTATTCTCCGATTTATGTGCTCTAAGAAGTGTTGTTGATTCTCAAATAGGCTAGTGTAAAAGTAAACCTTGCCATCTATCGCCCCCCTCATCTGAAAACCTCTAGTATTCTGAAAGATCGGATCGCCTTGTGCAGAGTCCCTGCCTAGTTTAAAGTTGATGATAGGGTTTAATTTGAAGAAAAAGTCTTTTGTTTTAAATGATAAAAAGTCTGCTGGGGATTTATAAAAGATACCCAAGAACCCTTTTTGATCTATTAGACTTTCTGTATCGATAGTGGAAAACGAAAGTGGGTCTCTTTTCTTAATAGTAAAAAAGGTCTTAGAGCTATCTACATATTGCTTTTCGAAGATATCTTCTGGACTATTACCTTCTAGCTCAAAGTCATCTTTGAAATGTTGATACCATTCATTATTATCAACAAAAATATATTGTACATCCGATTTATCAAGATCAGACAACTTGGCTTGTGTGCCCGTCGCAAGTACAAACTCCGTAGCATCTTTGCGCGAAAAGTACTTGATAGACGAGTGGTATATACCTTGAGATCCATTAAGTATCTCTAGTCTATCAAGGATATGATACGCTCTGGGGTTTAAGGGTAGGGTGCTAGATTGTGACCTTCCCAACTGGGCACAAAGCAAACTAGTCAATATGATCAAAATAGACCTTAATTCGTACATGTGGTTTTCGTTTCTCGTTTCAGAAGCGACTTAAGTATAGCCTTATTTTATATACAATGCATTGAAAATCAGACACTTCAACATTTCTAATGGCCCGTAGCAATGACTACACAGCTTAAAAATGAGCTTTGTTCTGACTATCAAGACTTTATCTAAAATTGCAATTGCTTTTCTTAAATCACTTCTCAGATAGTGAAGTTCAAAAGGAACTTCTTCAAAAGGTCATCAAATAATAGACCTTCACCATCTAAAAACGATACTTTGATAGGTAAAATATATATCGGGAGATTATTTTGAATAATATAATTATAATGTTCGCCTAGCCTAATTCCGTCTTTTTCTGTAGTGAGGATATATTTATTAGGATTTTGGATTTGGTTGAAAGTTAAGACTAGTTGCTCTAGGTCTACTTTATTGAAGTAATGGTGGTCTTCATACTTCATATTGATGATCTCGTCATATCTATCTTCTAGGTGTGTTAAGAGATAATCAGTACTTGCTATTGCAGAGATGAGTATAATGGATGCCTTTGACTGTGGTAGTAGCTTCTGGGAAAAATCAAATATCTGATAAGGGGTTAAATATTCATATTTAGAAAAGAAGACGCTTTGGTGTGGAAGAGGGTTTAATAGGTTTTTTATATTTTCTTTTTCTTCTTCTTGCAATGAGTCGGGGCACTTACTTACAATGATTACGTCTGCTCGCTTGTAAGATGATTTATTGTCTCGGAGTCTTCCTGCTGGCATCAATGCGTCGGCATAAAATGGCTTGCTATGCTCGGTGAGCAAAATATTAAGACCAGGGATAACTGACCGGTGCTGGAATGCATCATCCAAGAGAATTGCTTGTATGTTTGGTTGAACATGGAGAAGCTGGGGGATTCCGATATTCCTCGATTCTGCAACAGCGACGGCGATACCAGGAAATTTTCTTTTGAACTGTAAAGGTTCGTCACCTGCTGCCGACACGTTATCTTTTCTAACAACCTGTCTAAATCCTTTGGTCTTTCTTTTATATCCACGACTTAGTGTTGCGACATTGACATAGTCTTTAAGCAAGACGATCAGGTATTCTATATGAGGAGTTTTGCCTGACCCGCCAACGGTTAAGTTACCTACACTTATGACAGGCAAGTTAAACTTTGACCCTTTGAGCATCTCAGTCTCATAGAAGCCATTACGTATGGAAATGCCCAGCCCATATAGAAGGGAGAAGGGATACAAGAATATTTTAGCTAGAAGTTCTTGGATCATGTCTTATTATCTTGTTTCATGATGTCATTACCGATTGCGCATTGGAGGCATTTTTGTTTTGCGCAGAATCTGGTCTTAAGGTGTATCAAGGCCTGAGAGTCAAATGCAGAATTTGACTTGATCCCTAGGTTATTCCAATTACTGATTATTTTATTTTTTTCAGAGGGTAATGATTCTAATAAACTGAGTGACTTATCGATGTACTTATGCTCTCCGCGCAATTTACCGTATAGAAAGATAATAGGAATAACAGCATTGATCAAAATGATATTGATACGGCTTTTCCCAAGTGTTTTTTTCTTATGTTTTTCTACTTCTTTGTCAAACAAGTAATGTTTGTCCCAATATGTAGATGCATGGATATTATTGAATATCTCTTTTATTTCTTGCAAAGTTCCATTCAGAAGTTTATCAAACATTAAGTTATTAGATGCGTAAATAGCTGCAAGCTGTGATACCCTAAGTGTAGGAAAATTAGAAGGTCTAAGACGGAGCAATTTCCAATTTATAAAATCAGGTTTTTTGAGTGAGTACTTATTAGAAAGAAAATCATACTCTTTGAGCAATGCTCGTGGATAATTATCTTTTTGTGAAGTATTGACCAAGCCTGATTGTCCAAACAATAAAGCCTCTAGCTGATCACGATCATGAGAATGTTTGAATAAAACATCAACATTAATTGATCTAGCGGTTTGTTCTAGTTGAGATGCATTTGGTTTAAGACCAAGGTTCTTTGCGAGGAGGATAAAGAGCAATTGTTCCCAGTGGTGACCAACAGAGGTCAAGGTGGTAGCCAGATCTGCCGTTTTTTCTTCTAGCCTGTCTATCATTAGACGTTCGACCCAAGAACTGATCTTTATTTCTTGGATGTGCTTTATATTTTCTTGGCAGGGTATCCAGAGTTGTGAGTTTAGTAGTTTTTGATATTTATTGAGGAGTCTTAGGTCGACCTTAGTGCTAAGGACCAGGCATGGTATAATATTATTTTGAGTATCCAAGATCTCTACGTCATCATTCCAGACTACATGTAGAATTACATTATTGTAAGTTTTGTTTTCGGAGTGTTTGTGTTTGATCCAGTCTGAGGCTTTAAGGTGCATCTCTACGCTGCCTACCCAAATGGTACCGTCAATGGAAAGCTTTGCTTCTAAGAAATCCGGGCCTTCTCCTGTGTTATAATTACCTACGAATTCTATATTTATTTCTTGTCCGTGAGTTGTGTAGAGATTGAGAAAATCAAACTGCTTAAACCGCCAGATGTAATGTAAAAAATCTTCTCGCACTAAGCCTTTTTTATAATTTGACTATTTTCTTTCATATTGGCGAAAGCTATAATTGTGCAAGTTTTTTTCATCTTTTGTACAGTCCTGTTTTTTGGATAGTTTCCATTCTGACATATCTATTTGAGGGAAGAACACATCTCCCTCGACATCGAGATCTACTTCTGTAAGATATAACTTATCCCAGATGTCTATGGTCTGTTCATATATCTGTCCACCACCGATTATAAAGGCTTCCTCTTCACCATTGGCTTCAGCTATACTCAGCGCTTCGCCTATGCTATGAGCAATCAAACAATTAGATACAGTGTAAAACATATCTCTTGTGATGATGACATTGGTCCGTTTTGGTAATGCTCTACCTATTGACTCGAAGCAATTGCGTCCCATGATAATATGGTGACCTGTAGTTACTTTTTTAAAGTACTTAAGGTCTGCAGGTAAGTGCCAAGGAATCTCATTGTCCTTGCCGATGACATAGTTTTTGGCGGTTGCTACTATACAGGAGATCTTCATGGTTAAGTTTTATTTAGAAGGTCAATGGCTACTAAACTTTCTTCGAGGTATTCTCTTTTAATTTCTCCGGTGAGGTATTTCTCTATCATCAAGCTAGCTAGAGGACAGGCTACAGCACTACCACCACCGGCATTTTCTACAAAGACTGCAATTGCGATCTTAGGGTCGTCCTTTGGTGCAAATGCCATAAACACAGAATGATCGATCCGGTTTCCTGAGGTGTTTTGAGAGGTTCCAGTCTTGCCGCAGATATCCAGACCTGGCACAAAGGCCCGACCGCCAGTACCTTCAGAGACGACTTTGTGTAAGCCATCAATTACTACATCAAAATGTCTTTTTTCGATACTCGTTTGATTTTTCTTTCTGAACTTCTCAGGAATCATCAAAGAATTATTTGCAAAAGATTTTATAAGATGTGGGATATAGTAGTGACCTCGATTAGCAATTACAGCAGCAATATTTGCCATCTGCAAAGTTGTTAATTCAATCTCTCCCTGCCCGATTCCGAGACTAAGTATATTTGGTGCTCTCCAGTTCCACCCCTTAGGATTATATACGTCGTCGAAGTATTTTGCGCCAGGGAAAAACCCAGAATTTTCATGCGAGTTGTCTACACCTAGTTTAGCCCCAATTCCAAATTCACTTAAGTATCTTTTTAATTGATCTAATCCAAGGCCCGGTTTTGTATAACCTTCTTTTTCGACGAAATCTCGCATCGTTTGGTAGAAATAAGAATTACAAGACCACTGTAGTGCAGAAGTGAGTCTCACAGGCGAAGGGTGATTTCTACATCCCTGAGAGAATCCTGTAGAATTCACAGCATAAGAACCATTACAAGTTTGCTTTGTAGAAGGATTGATAATGTTTTCTTGTAAAGCAGCTAAGGCTAATATTGGTTTGAAGATCGATCCTGGAGGATACTTAGCCATCAGCGTTCTATCAAAGAATGGTTTGTCTATAGTATCGGTGATCAAAGCAGTAAATGTTTCTCCTCTTTTTTTAGAGATTATCAGGTCATTGGGATCATAGTTGGGAGCACTGATCATGGCTAATATTTCACCAGATGACGGTTCGATCGCTATAGCACTCCCTCTTTTATTAGAAAACAAATATTCACCATACTGCTGTAGATCTAGATCTAAAGAACTTATAAGGTCTGCGCCACTCACAGCTGTAGAGTCTAACTTTCCTTCATTGAGATTACCTACTTCTCTACCAAGGTTGTCCCTCAGAATGAAAGAAAGTCCTTTAGCTCCTCTCAGCTGGTCATCGTATTGCTTCTCTAATCCAGTCTTCCCAGTATAGTCGCCAGATTTATATTTATCTGGATATTTCTCAATATCAAATGGAGATACTTCGCCTAGATAACCTAACACATGTGCGGCATTTTTGTGTGGGTAAGACCTTATGCTTCTGACTACTGGCTCAAACCCAGAAAACTCATGCAAGTGCTCTTGGAATCTACCATAGATCTCAGGGGATATTTGTTTTGTGAATACAAAAGGTACCGACTTATTGTATCTAAAATCTTTCCAGTTCTTATCTAAGTTATCGTTGAATTCATCTAATGTGATTTCCAGTAATGAACAGAACTTTACTGTATCCATACTAGGGTCTATCTCATTGTAGGTGACATTAAGCTCATAGGAAGGTTTGTTCACTACCAAGAGCTTTTCATTGCGATCAAAGATCATACCACGGAAGGGATGAACTGTTTTTTTGCGAAGCGTGACATTGCTGGCTCTTTCTTTCAGCGACTGATCAAATATCTGTAGTTGCCCGACCTTGAGAATTAAAATAAAAGCAGCTAACAAAAATGAGGCCTGTATAACTCTCTGTCTAAAGAAATCTGCTTTCAAACTGTGGTGTTAAATATAAATTGATGAATGAGTATGAATATGATAGAAAATATAAAACTGGCTATCGTGTTCATTATTATCTCAAATATAAATACAAATGAAAAAGCTTCCACGCTAAAGTAAAATAACATGAAGACAAAAAGCATAAAGCAGGAATAGGGCAGGAACCATTGGAATCCTAGATTATGAGAGGAAGGACTTATGTCTATAGAATAACCTCCATGTGGTTCTAGATACTTCAATACATAATCTCTGATGTAAGCGATAAAAACACAAGCGCTAGCATGTACTCCAACAGAACTATAGAATATATCGACAGACATCCCGACGAAAAAACTCATCAATATTAACAGAGGTCTAGGGACATTGAGCGGAAATAATATGATGATGATAGGGTAAACGATAATATGTATATAATCAAAACTACCAAAGCTGATCTTCACACTCATCAAAACAAGTACTTGTAATGCTATGAACAAAACAGTACGCCAAATATTAGAAATTACCGCTTTATTCATTTTCTTCTTCCAGTGCTTTTATTTCTTCTTTATCCTTGTTTTCTATGATGTATACGCTACTGAGATTAGTTAAGTCAGCAGTTAGTCGCACTTCTATGTTCAAGTTTGATGTACCTTTTTTGAGTTCAAAACTTTCTATGACCCCAATATCTAGGTCTCTAGGGAATATGGTAGAATATCCGCTGGTAACGATCGTGTCACCAACTTTTATTTCAGCATATCTAGGTATAGACTCTAGTGTCATCATGTATGGGTCTCTTCCCTCCCAAAGCAAATTACCAAAGTAGTTGCTACTCTTTATCCTAGCACTGATCCTAGTCTGTGTATTGAGCAATGATATTGCTAAAGAATATTTAGCAGAAGTACTTTTAATTATTCCTACTATCCCATCTTCATTGATCACGCCCATATCTTTCTTTACGTTATCTCGCCGACCTTTGTTGATGGTCAGGTGGTTGTTTCTTAATCTATATTCTTGACTAAATATCGATGCAGGTATGTGTTTGTATTGAAGGTTTGTGTCAACCATTATTTCAGCACTATAGCCATTTGCTAGCAAGAGGCTTTCTTTGAGTCGAGCATTTTCTTCTTGGAGATTTTTATTTACATCATCCAATTTTAAGAATGTACTGACCGCATTCTTTTTTTCTAGAATGGTCCCACTAAAAAGATTGGAAGAATTGACCCAAATATCTTTCTGAGAAGTATTGAAATTGACTATAAATGCAAAGCATATGAATTCTAATACTACGAAAGTGATCAAAGAGCCGAATCTTATAAGTAAGGCAATAAGATTGCGCATCTAATGAGTATTTATATGCTTTTCCTGTCTATAAGAAAAGAGTATCTGTGTGTATTTTTTAATGCCATGCCAGTACCCTTGACAACCGCTCTTAATGGATCATCAGCGATATGCACCGGTAGCTTGGTCTTTGCAGACAGTCGCTTATCTAGTCCTCTCAATAAAGCACCACCACCTGTAAGGTAAAGTCCAGTCTTGTAGATGTCCGACGCTAACTCCGGAGGTGTATCTTCTAATGCCTTGAGAACAGCTTCCTCTATTTTAGAGATGGATTTATCTATCGCTTCGGCAGTTTCTTGGTAGGTTGTAAATACCTGCTTAGGAATACCAGTGAGCATGTCTCTACCATTGACTGGATATTTATCTGGAGGGTTTTCTAATTCTTTGAGCGCAGAGCCTACATTAAGTTTGATCTGCTCAGCCGTCCGTTCTCCGATAAGCAAATTATGCTTACGCTTCATAAAATCTATAATGTCACTAGTGAGTTCGTCTCCTGCTGTTCTGATAGACTGATCAGTGACTATGCCGGATAATGCTATGACAGCGATCTCTGTAGTCCCTCCTCCTATATCGATCACCATATTGCCAATAGGCTCTTCTACATCGAGTCCTATCCCTAAAGCAGCGGCCATGGGCTCATGGATCAAATAGGTTTCTTTAGAGTCTACATGGTCTGCAGAATCAAATACGGCTCTCTTTTCTACTTCGGTGATACCTGATGGGATACAGATCACGATCTTAAGATGTGTAAAGAAGCTTCTCTTCTTTCCTATCATGGCGATCAAGCCTTGTATCATGAGCTCAGCGGCCTGAAAATCTGCGATTACTCCGTCCTTTAATGGTCTGATTGTCTTGATGTTCTCATGCGTTTTCTCGTGCATCATCATTGCTCTCGTACCCACGGCTAACATCTCTCTTGTAGATCGATCGATCGCTACAATAGACGGCTCATCTACTACTACCTGATCATTTTGAATGATAAGGGTATTAGCTGTACCGAGGTCCATAGCTAACTCCTGAGAAAAAAAACTTAAAAACTTCATTCAATAGTCGGTTTAAAACCTGATGGTAAAGGGGTATCCTTCATAATACAAAAACCATGACAAGAGAGCCAAATCACGCCCGAGACATTAATAAAAATCCTAATTACCAGCAATCACTCTAAAAACGACGAATTTAGACCAAATTTTACTTCAAAACATGATTTAATCCCCATTAAACGACTACTTCTGTCATATCAGATAGGTTAAGATATTTATTTGCGAGCACCTGCAATTCTTCACTTGTGATCGTAAGGGTTTTAGTGATTATTTTTTCAAAGGTGTCTAATTTCATATCAGAGGAAATAACATTCCTGATGATCCTCGAACTCTTAAGCGGGCCATCCAGCATGCTCAGATAATTGCCAGCCATGTAATTTTTGACCATGGTAAGTTCTTCTAGTGGGACTAGCTCTGTCTTGAGAACCTCCAGCTCATGTTTTATCTGGACCATCGTATCCTCTAAATATTCTTTGCCGACCTCAGTACTGATATAAAAATAGCCATCATGGACCATAGCATCCATACCAGCATAGATATTGTAAGTATATCCTTTGTCCTCCCTGATATTCGACATCAGTCTCGAACCAAAATAACCCCCAAGTAGTGTTGAAAGAACGGAGACTCCAGCATAATCTTCATGCTTTTTATTGAACATTCGTCTGCCATATCGCAGAGCTGATTGATAAGGATTTTTAGATTCCAATCTTATTTGCTCTACAGGGGGTACAGTATTATCATAAGAGAGGATCTTACGAGAAGATGGCTTAGTATAATTGCCAAATGCTTTGTCTAGTGTACTGATAGTCTTTGATGTGACCTTCCCACTAAGAAACATGGTGCAACGATCACAACCATACATGGCCTTATATTCTGAGATGAGTTGATCCCTAGTTAAGGAATTATAATTATCAATAGTGCTGTTATAGCCATATGGATGATCTTCACCGTACAATGACTCTGTCAGTGCACGGTAAGCCACGACATCGTTTTTCATGAGGTCTATTTCGAGACGTTGTTTCATGTTAGACTTAAATAGGTCAAGCTCTACATCTGGAAATATCGCTTTAGATACTACATCCACTACAATATCTATAACAATTTCAAAATATTGGCTCAAGCAATACAAACTGACTCGACAAGAATCGATATCACTAGAGGTATTGAACGTAGCACCATAATACTCTAACTGAGTAGCGATTTCTTCACCCGTCCTGTTACTTGTACCTTCCTTGAGTAAGCGTGAAATGGTCCTAGAAGCAGTTCTGATTTTCTCAAAAGGTCTACCAGCATCTATTACGATCTCTAATTTTAGGACATCTTGGGTACTTCCAGATATTGCATATACTGGAATGCCATTGGATAGTTTATGTACATCTATTTCAGGTAGTTGTACCTGCTGTATGGGCTTGATCTTAGGACCATTGATCCTTTCACTATTCATTATCAACGATTAGGCGGCAAAAGTAACCTATCCTCATGAAGTGTTTTGAGAATAACCTCCGTAATTAGTAGTTATAACATTGAATGCCTGATATCTAGCTATCCGCCTCTCAGACGTTAGTTTTTTCTGATTAATTAGCTTCAAAACAATAAAAAGCTGGTCATGAGGCATTTGAGAAGAGCTTTAGCTATCAATCCTTTAACTTCAAGCCTAAAACCATTCTTAAATCAGGTCTATATCAATGAGTATGATAAGTTTAATTTTCTATTTTTACAATTTACGACCAAACCGCTCAAAGACTAATGAAATTTAGTGTTTCTTCCACCGATCTACTCAAGCAGCTATCCCTAGGTAATGGGGCTATCAACTCTAATCCAGTACTTCCTATACTAGAGGATTTCCTTTTTACGATCAAAGGGAATAAACTAACCATAGGGGCAACCAACCTGGAAACGACAATTATTACATCGATGGATGTCACTGCTGATGGAAACGGCAAGATAGCAGTGCCTGCAAGGATACTTTTGGATACGCTTAAGGCGCTTCCAGAACAACCAGTAGATTTTACGGTGAATGAGGATACGTTTGCTATAAAAGTCAAATCCGCATTTGGTCAGTATAACATGGCAGGTGACAACCCTGCGGACTTTCCAGAAATACCTAAGGACAATGATACGGAGACTGTCGAGCTGGATTCTGAGATAGTAGCTAAGGCTATAAACAAAACACTATTTGCTACCAGCAATGATGAGTTACGCCAAGCGATGATGGGAGTCTTGGTGCAGATCGACTTTAAGGATATCACCTTTGTGGCGACTGACGCACATAAGCTAGTCAAGTATAAGTTTGGAAATATTAAAAGCGATGTAAGTCAATCTTTCATCGTACCGAAGAAGGGTTTGACCTTATTAAAAAATGCACTAGCACAAGATGGAAACGTAAAAGTATCCTTTAATAAAAATAATGTCTTCTTTGAGTCTGGAGAAACTAAGGTTATCATCAGATTGATAGATGAAAAATATCCGGATTATAATGCAGTAATACCTGCAAATAATCCTAACCTCTTGGTGCTTTCTAGGAAAGACTTTCAAAACTCACTCAAGCGTATAGCTATCTACGCTAATAAGACTACTAATCAAGTAGTACTCAATGTAGATGATGGGAGTTTGACAGTGTCAGCACAAGATCTAGATTTCTCAAACGAGGCTACAGAGCAAATGTCCTGTACGTATACGGGAGAGGCTATGACCATAGGGTTTAATGCAAAGTTTCTTATAGAGATGCTCTCAGTGCTAGAGTCTGATGACATCAATCTAGAATTATCTACACCTAACAGAGCAGGCATATTGCTACCGGCAGATGCTAACGACAATGAAGATCTCATCATGCTAGTCATGCCAGTCATGATGAGCAACTAGAAATATCTATCGGTGAAAATAGGTTTGTTTTTTGGGTCATTTAATCCTGTCCATATTGGGCATATGATCATAGCAAACTATATCGTCAGCAACTCAGATATTGATCAGGTATGGATGGTCGTCTCCCCCCACAACCCACATAAGAAGAAAAAATCATTAGCAAAAGATCGGGACAGACTGCACTTGGTAAGGCTTGCTATAGGCGATAACCTTAACATCAAGGCAAGTGATATAGAGTTTGATCTTCCTCAACCATCTTACACGATCGATACTTTGACCTTTATCAGTGAGAAGTATCCTGATAAGGATTTTAGCTTGATAATGGGAGGTGATAACTTGGCGACCCTTCACAAATGGAAAAACTATGAAAGCATCATTAACAACTACCAGATTCTGGTTTACAAAAGACCTAGTTATGAACTAGGAGAACTTAAGGATCACAATAATGTAATGGTCTGCGATGCGCCTTTACTCCAGATTTCGGCCAGCTATATAAGGAAGTGTATAAAAGAAAAAAAATCTGTTCAATATCTTGTCTCTGATAGTGTATACGAATACCTAGAAGTGACACCTATTTACAAGTAATACCATTTGAACTTTACAATGCAGCCAATATTTCTATATAATTTGCCAATCACTACGTTGAAAATATCTGCCTTGACAGGCTCGACTTAGCTACTGCTATTTCTGCGGTTTCGTCTTAATATTGAAAAATTAGATTTAAAATCTAATACGGCATCTTCAAGTAGAATTGGTATAAAAGAAACAGCTATCCTATTTTTACGTTTTAATAGTGTCATGAGAATTCTCACAGCTTTATTTTTTTCATTTATAGTAGTTGGGCTTTGTGCTCAGGTTGCTATTGGTGATTGGGTATCTCACCTACCATATCAATCATTTAAGCGAATCACCCAGAGTGACACCAAAATAATATATGCTACAGACTGGTCTATCCTGTCTATAGATAAAGAAGACTTCTCAAGTCAAAAATTATCAAAAGTAGAAGGTCTGAGTGACATAGGAATCAGCGAAATAGAGTATGACCAGATTAATGAACAACTGATCATTGCTTACACCAATAGTAACATAGATATCGTGCAAGGAAGTGAGGTGATCAACCTTCCCAACATAAAAACCAACTTGACTTTAATAGGGAATAAAGGGGTTAACAAGATTCATGTTGCAAATGAGAACTTTGTTTATTTCGCAACTGATTTTGGTCTTGTGGAACTTGATCTTAAGACCTATGATTTTGGGTTTACGGTCTTTACTGGAATGCCGATCGAGGATATACAAAGTAAAGGTAGTCGATTATTCATAGCTGCCGAAGAAGGTGTTTTCACGATCGACCTTGCAGATGAAAGTAATCAAGGAGACTTTAGTTTTTGGGAATTGTTAGGAGAAGAAGTAGGCTTACCAGCGGTGTACTCTTGTGATGCACTTACAGTTTTTGATGATAAACTATATGCTACAATAGACGGTCAGCTTTGGAAGCAGTCGGAGGATGGGTTTAGTTTAGTCTATGATGTGGAGTTTCCAAATTTCAAGATAGAGACATTGAGTTCTTCTCCTAACAACTTGTTGCTTGGTTTAAAGGATAATGCTTTTAGTAGTAAAGTTTTATTCTTTGATATGGAAGATAATTATGTCGAGAGCTTAAGGCTTTGTACTGATCGTATACAAGATGTGATAGAAGACGAGCAAGGTAGAATATGGTACGCAGATGAGTTTAATGAAGTAAGATATAGCACCTCAAAAGAAGAAGAATGCCAGCGACTGAGGTTCGATTCCCCATTTTCACATAAAACTAGCAACATGGATGTCCATGATGGAGACTTATATGTCGCATCTGGAGGAGTGACTGAGAATTTTGGGACTCTTGCAGACAGAGAGGGTGTATATATCCTCTCTGAGAATAGCTGGTCCAATGTCAATGAAAGCTCGTATGGTCCATTTAAAGAGAACGAGTTATTGAATTTTTATCAAGTGCTTCACCATCCTATACTAGAAAGATATTATCTCGGGACCTACTGGGGAGGACTCGCAGAGATAGATAAGGAAACAAATGAACTTACTCTCTATAATAAAGAGAATAGCAGTCTCCAAGGAAGTATAGGAGATGAGGCTCGAGAGAGGATCGCGGGACTTGCATTTGATGATGAAGAAAATCTATGGGTAACTAATATTGGTGCACCTGAGCCCTTAAGCGTCCTGACAACGGAGGGAGCATGGCACAGCTTTGAGATAGGAATTAACGATAAGGGTCTTACGGATATTAATGTAGATCAGAATGGCTATAAATGGGTTGTCGTCTTTGGAAATCAAGGAGGTATAATTATCTACTCTGAAGAAGGAACCATAGCTGACCCTACAGATGACAAACAGATATTTCTGAATCAATCCAATAGTGAGCTCACCACGAATAATGTTAACGCTATCGTAACAGACCTGGATGGGTCGGTCTGGGTGGGTACAGCGAAAGGACCGGTTATCTTTGATTGTGGAGATGAAGTTTTTGATGGTGAATGTGTGGGGAGAAGGATACAAGTAGAGCAAGATAGTATCGATGCAAATCTACTCGCTGATGTAGAGATAAGAACCATGGAAATAGACGGGGCAAATAGAAAGTGGTTTGGGTCAAGGAATGGAATATTCGTACAGTCACCGGATGGTATCACAGAAGAATTAAGATTTACGGTAGATAATAGTCCACTGTTTGATGATAACATAATCGATCTCAAATTTGATGGTGAATCAGGACTTATGTACATAGCTACCAATAAGGGCCTCCAAGCTTATCGTACGGCTAGTACGAAGGGAGAGAGAAGGCATGTGGACAGTAAGATATACGCCTACCCAAACCCAGTACGACCGGAGTATAATGGCCCGATAGCGATCAAAGGATTAGTACGAGATGCAAATGTCAAGATTACAGATATCAACGGTAGACTAGTCTTCGAAACAGAGGCCTTAGGAGGTCAAGCTATCTGGAATGGGATGGACCTTGATGGTAACAAAGCAGCTACAGGAGTTTACCTGGTGTTTAGTACTAATGATTCTTCTTTTGATAATCCAGATGGTGTAGTTACGAAGATCTTATTTGTTAACTGACAAGGGATAATTTTTTTGCCTTGAATCTTGCAAGTACTTCTTCATAGTATGCTTCATACTGAGGTAGTATCTGGTCTATATCAAATTGACTTGCTCTACTCAAGGCATTGTGACAAAACTTTTGATGTAGTTCGGGATTGGAAAGTAAGTTGATAGCATGGTCGGCCATAGCTTGTATATCTCCGACATCACATAAGTATCCTGTCTCACCATGTATGTTGACTTCTGGTATGCCACCTACATTAGTAGATACGACGGGAATCTGACAAGCCATAGCTTCTAGCGCTGCAAGACCAAAACTCTCATTAGCTGAAGGCAGCATAAACAGGTCTGATATGGCTAGCAGCTCTTCGACTGCATTTTGTTTTCCAAGGAATCTTATTTCGTCACAAAGACCTATCTGTCTGCATAGATTTTCTAATTTGCTCCGCTCTGGTCCATCACCGATCATGAGAAGCTTACAAGGAATTTTTTTATAGATCTTTTCGAAGGCTAGAATAACATCTTCGGCTCTTTTTATCTTTCTAAAATTTGATGTATGTGTGATTATCTTCTCACCATTAGGTGCGATGGCTTTTTTAAAATGGTCCTTATCCAGCTTTTTGAATCGTTCAAAATCTATGAAATTATAGATGACCTTTATTTCATTTTCTACGCCTAGTTTTTCTTTAGTTTCTTTTTTTAGAAAATCAGAAACAGCGGTAACACCATCAGATTGGTCTATGCTGAATTTAACGACAGGCGCAAAAGAACCATCGATTCCTACAATGGTAATATCTGTACCATGGAGTGTGGTAATGACAGGAATATCCTTTCCTTGTGAGGCTAATATTTTTTTCGCCATGAATGCTACAGCGGCATGCGGAATAGCATAATGTACATGCAGCAGGTCCAAGTTCTCGTGGCTGATAACATCTACCAATTTGCTAGCAAGAGAAGTCTCGTATGGAGAATATTCAAATAGTGGATAATCAATAGGTTTTACTTCGTGTAAAACCACATTTTCGGCAAATGAAGTTAGCCTCGCAGGTCTAGCATTCGTGATGAAGTGAATCTCATGACCATTTCTAGCCATACCTAGACCTATCTCAGTCGCTACTACACCACTACCACCATATGTGGGATAACAAACTACACCTATTTTCATCTTCAAAAATTTCTACAAATCTAAATAACCTTATTTATTGGAACAGAATTTTATGATTTCGGTTTATATTATTATACTTATAAATGCGGAGCACTAAACAAAAACTTTAATTTCATAACGCTTGTTATGTTTTTGTTCTAAAAAATCAACTAATACCTACTGAAAGTATGGCGGTCTATTCCATTAAGGATCTCGAAAAGCTATCTGGAGTTAAGGCTCATACGCTCAGAATATGGGAAAAAAGGTATGGTATCATCCAACCTAAAAGAACGGAAACTAACATCAGATACTATTTAGATGATGATCTGAAGCATATTCTAAATATTACTTTTCTCAACAGGAAAGGGATGAAGATCTCCAAGATAGCATCTCTTGGAAAAGAAGACATAGCACATAAAGTCGCTGAATACACAGAAGTAGATGCAGAGTTCGAAAACCAATTAGATGGCTTGACCCTATCGTTACTTGAGCTTAATGAATATCAATTTGACAAGATCATAGAGACGAATATCAAGCAGAAAGGGTTTAAGGATACTATGCTAGAAGTGATCTATCCCTTGCTGGATAAACTGAGTACGATGTGGATGACGGGCTCTATCAACACCTCGCACGAGCGCTTTGTAAGTAATATCATAAGAAGGAAGACGATATCTGCGATAGATAGGCTAGAGATCACTAGAGATAAATCGGCTAAGAAATTCCTTATCTATCTGCCTGAGGACGAAAATCACGAGCTAAGCCTACTTTTTTTACACTTTCTTATCAAAGAAAAAAACTTCGGTGTCATCAATCTAGGGTTGAATATAGGACTCTTGGAGCTGCAGGATGCTTATGCGATCTCTAATCCAAATTACATATTTACCATAATCAACGACAGTTTCTCCGAAAAACCGCTCCAACCATATATTAATTCACTAGAAAAAGAGTTTAATAACTCTACGATTCTATTAACGGGGATACAGTTGATTACTCAAAAGATAAAAACGAACAAAAACGGCTTAATTTTGTCTAGCCTATCAGAAGTCATTCAATACTTGAATGAACTATAAAAAGTATTAGTAACATAAACCAATAAAAAAATGAAATTCTTATTTAGAACAGTATTACTATTTGCATTTTTTGCTTCATTAGCATCTTGTAAGCAATCTACAGGAGAGAAAGCTATTGTAGGAGAAGCTAAGGAGGTAGTAGCGAAAGCAAAGAATAGCAGCACATCATATGGAGTAGACTTAGCAGCGAGTAAAGTCATGTGGACAGGAAGTAAAATAACTGGAACGCACTCTGGCACGATCAGTTTATCTAGTGGTAATATCCTATCAGATAATGGCAAGATCACAGGAGGAGAGTTTGTGCTAGACATGAATTCTTTGACAAATACAGATATGAAAGCTGGAGATGGCAAAGAAGACCTAGAAGGCCACCTCAAGAATGAGGACTTTTTTGATGTACCGAAGTACCCTACAGCAAAGTTTGTCATCACTAAAGTAACTGCACTAGAGGGAGATGCCGCAGCGACACACTTAGTTTATGGTAACCTGACCATGAAAGACGTAACCAAGGAAGTAGGATTCAAAGCAAAAGTATCTCAGTCTGGAGGTATGATCAATGTATCTACTCCCAAGTTTGCTATAAATAGAACGGATTGGGGTATTAAATACGGCTCTTCATCTTTCGCTGATATAGCAAAGGATAAAGCAATTAATAACGATATAGATCTAGCAATAAAGCTTTCTGCTAAGGCCCAGGAATCATAAAAAAGCGAATAAAATATATTTTGAAAGCTCAGCTATTTTTGGCTGGGCTTTTTTTGTGTGTAGCTATAGGGCTTCTTTTCCAACCTAACGCTAATATGACTTCTTTTAGGGTAGTTTCGGAATGAGCTAATTAATTCTTACGGCAACTTTTAGTCTTGATGCTTATCTTTCGTCCGTGTCATTATCTAATATGCGATCATTTCTGTTGTTGCTGGTTGTCCTTGTGACAGGGATGTGGTGGCTGAGCACATTCCAATATTCGATGAAGTGGGATATGATGGATATTACGCTTCCTTGGAATCACTATATCAGCGAAAGTCTAAGGGCTGGCGAGTTACCATTATGGAATCCTTATTTAAAGAACGGGTTTCCTATGATGGGTTTGCCCGATACATGGTATCCCATTACTTGGATTATTTCATTCTTATTTGGCATGGATGTTTGGAGTATCCAATTTGATTATCTGTTGCATCTTTTTATTGGAGGGTATGGTATGCTTACTTATGCTAGAGTAAAGGGGATAGATCCCAATTATAGTCTTGCGATAGGGGTCTGTTATATGTTCTCTGGATTTATGGTAGGGAATGCACAGCACTTAGGCTGGATCATTGGAGCAGCATGGTTACCATGGGTTTTTTATTATTTTGAAAATGTAATTAGAGGAGCCTCTAAAGCAGGAGTGTTAAAGCTAGCTTTGGTTTCTGGTCTGTTATTCTACGGAGCGTATCCACCGATAACGATAATCATCTTCTATATTTTGCTTGCCAAGTTGGGTTATGGGTTTTTCAAGAAACGAAAAGTCAGGAATAGGGAAGCAGTATTTAAAATTGGTTTAAGTTTTCTTTTGTTTTTGCTAGTCTCGTCAGTAGGCTTACTTGGGTTGATAGACTTAGCCCCACACCTAAATCGTGGTGGACAATTACCTCTTAGCAATACTGGCTGGGGAGTGCTGACGGGTTATTTGCCGGCTCAAGCGCTTAGCTCGTTTGTGATTCCTTATGCGGGGACTTCCGCTGTTGGATTTTGGGGATCTGATATTTCACTGATCAATTGCTATTGTGGATTCCTACCTATGTTGGTCATGCTTACAGGTCTGCTGACAAAGCACAAAAAGACCTGGTGCTATTTTTCTGTCGGGGTTCTTTTTTTAATGATCGCTATGTCGGAGATGTTTCCACTGAGAACGTGGCTTTACTACTTGCCTATGTTTGATAGATTTAGATTTCCTTCACTGTTTAGGTTATTCAGCATTTTCTTTTTTTTACTAGCCAGTGGATTTGCATTCACTGATCTAAATAAGACTAAGCGAAGAGATAAGAGCATCAAGATCGTTCTGGGGATGGTGATGATGGTGCTAGTAGTGCTAACTTTTTATAGTTTGTCCCAAGCCGAGGCTAGCGTGTTAACTGTTTTATTTATTAATGGATTAAAGAGTTTTAATAAGGTCGCCAGCTTTTATGATAAGGCAACTATCAACTTTTTGATACTCGCAGTTTTGATTGGGAGCTTGTTCTTGTTTTCAATGCTGGATAAAAAATGGCTGCGGTATCTTGGCTTTTTCATGGTTGCTGAGGTGCTATTGATTTCCCAATTCAATATATCAGAAACGGTCATTCATTTTGGCGACCCAGAGGTCGGTAACCAAGAGATACAAAAATATAAGGGGCAAGGGATAAATATAGTGTTGGCAGAAGCGATGAATACTTTTGACGATGGCTACTGGAGTAAGGAGCTAACTTGGTTTAGATTTAATCAAGCGTCTATTACTAAGACTCCTTCTGCAAGCGGCAATAGCCCATTCTCATTGATCAAGGCGAAAGAAGCTAAAGCAAATGGTGATAGTGCATTGAATAATTATCCGCTCTTTTTCTTCTCGGATATAGAGAATAAAAAAATCGTGGAAGCCTCCATTGATAAAAAAAGCCATAACCGCATATCCGTAACCAAAGCTAATCACAATGAGGTTGTACTACAGCTTAGCTGTGAAAGAGCGACCAACCTCATATTCATGCAAAACACTTACCCTGGTTGGAAAGCAACTATAGATGGAAACTCTATAGAGATAGAAACGGCCAATACAACATTTATGTCGATTCCTTTATCGGTAGGAGAGCAAGAAGTACAGTTCTCATTTAAACCTCAAAAAATGATAGTTACTTTTTGGATAAGTCTAATTTCTTTTTGGCTGATCTTGGTCGGAATAGTGTGGTATCAGTTTAAAAAAGAGTTGCAACCTAACCCCCAGGAGCCACCTCTATCTCGATCAGCTCACTAGCATTGAGATCAGACTTGAGTGCGATGCGCTGACTCTCACCCTTGTAAGTATAGCCTATGGTCATCGTGTTAGGTGGTCGCTTACCTATGCTCTCAGCGTGTAGCAAGAGATAGTTCTTACCAGTAGTATTGAGCTCTAGTTTGAGGGTCTTTGCAGCCGTCTCTAGAGAATATTTTTCTAAGATCCAGTCACCGTTAAAGTTAATAGAGACGATATCTCCGTCTTGTATCAAATGGTCATAGAGGATCATCTCTAGCTTGGCACTATCCACGAGGATCTTTCTGCTATTGGTCACGATCTCTCTGTCTTTTAGTACAGTAGGGATGACATCGACGATATTATCTGAGCTTTTGATGTGCTCTGATTTTTCTAATTTCTTAGGATAGATGACCTGATAATAATGTGCTTCTTCGAATAAGTGTAAAAAGGAATAATCCAGTTCGTCAATTATGTCATTAAATTCTTTCACATAACCATTACCATACCTGTTTACCTTGTTGATGATGTCAGAGTTATGATAGTAGTAGAACTTGCCATAAAGTTTATACTCGGTAGGGACATCTGCAGTTTTATAAAAATCCTCAATAGAGTTTAGCGCAAGATCTAACTTATCGATTGCTTTAGTCTTTTTGCTGTTTAATTTTTCAGACCCTGTTTGACTTACTAAGTTGATTTTTACGGAGGCAATACTTTTTTTTGCGAAAGCAGTCATCGATTCTATTTCCTTATCCTCTTTTGCACGTAAGGCTCTTAATATCTTCTTGACCGAATTATTAGCGATATACATTTGTTTAGCTAGCTCGGGAATCACTTTGTTAGCACTTGACCTTTTTGATTGTAAGAAAGTAGTGTTCAACTTTTTCTCTAGAGCGGTCTGTACTTTATGAAATTGCTCGTAAAGCGATACGCCTTTCTCCAGCCTATCATATACCCCTTGTAAGAGGCCAGTATCTGTCAGATCATTAGATTGGATATATTCTTCTACTTCAAACCGGATACTATTGATCTTAGTACAGAGAGACCTCAGCTCTTTGCAATACTGATTTAATTGAGTGATGTCTTTTGATCTGTCATTGCCAGTTGATTTTTGAATCCTATCATAGATAACCTGCGGAGACTCATCAAAAAACCACTGATCAGGGTCCTCAAAAATATCCTTAGGAAGATCTGCATTACTAAAGAAATTCAGCTCATAACCTTCTAGATCTACATACTTATTGATATCCTGATTGTATAGTTCTAGTAGGCGGTGTACGATCAGCATACCATGAATACTCTCATTGGTAAACTTCACGTAATCGTTAAGCGTATTAACGGATACTGGAGGAGCTGGCTCAGCGTCGACTGCCGAAACAGCTACCATGCTGAAAGACAATAGAGCGGTAATAAATAAGCTAAGTAATGGTTTTCTCATATGAGTAATAAAGACAATATTTATAACGCAATATCGTCAAACAAATTCATCTAAATCCTCAATTTTTCCATACTTCTTACTCAAATCTGCTAAATCTTTCGCTTTAGCTATCCATTCTTCGGAATAGCCACAAACTGAGCAAACATATCTATCAACGTTTGCGCTCTTTATCCAGCTCTTAGGTACGGTATTACTAGAATAGCCAACAGTCGCGGGTCCAGGTATTTTAATGATTTCTTCACTTTCGCATTTAGGACATTTACGGCTATGCTTCATCTTATCTGCCTACGTGTACTAATAATACAGAGATGTCAGATGGGGAAACTCCACTGATCCTACTTGCCTGACCTATAGTCTGAGGCTTAATAGAAGTTAGCTTCTCTCTCGCTTCTGCTGATAAGGATTGTAGGCCATGATAGTTCAGACTAGAAGCTAATTTTACATCTTCTAGGCGGTTCATTTTTTCGACCATCTCTTTTTCTTTTTGGATGTAGCCCTCATATTTTACAGTCGTTTCTACAAGTTCTAAGTAGTCAGTTGGATACTTGGCCATAAAATCATTAAGATCAGGTAGAACTTCTCTCAATTGTTCTAACCCAATATTTGGTCTGCCCAAGATCGCAACCAATTTCATCCCTTGCTTAATAGGAGTCGAGCCAGCCGATTCTAAGAAATTATTTACTTGATCTGGAGTGACACTTAGTTTTCTTATGTATCGCTCGATATCGTAAGCCGCATCTGTTTTCTCTTCTAATTTCTTAGAGCGCTCTTCTAGATAGTTCATTTCCAGCTTCTGCGCGATCGGCGTTAATCTGATATCAGCATTATCTTGCCTTAGTAGAATTCTGTATTCCGCTCTGGAAGTAAACATCCTATAAGGTTCCTTGGTCCCTTTATTGACGAGGTCGTCTATGAGTACGCCTATGTAAGCGTCCGATCTTTTTAGTACTACTGGTTCTTTTTCTTTCACAGAAAGATGTGCATTTAATCCTGCCATCAATCCTTGACTTGCCGCTTCTTCATATCCAGTCGTACCATTTATTTGCCCTGCAAAGAACAGCTGCTTTACGTGCTTGGTTTCAAGCGATGGATATAACTGTGTAGGTGGAAAGAAATCATACTCGATAGCATAGCCAGGTCTAAACATTTTCATATCCTCGAACCCAGGAACCATTTTAAGTGCTTTATACTGGACATCCTCCGCTAGTGAGGAAGAAAATCCATTCACATAGATCTCGCAAGTATTTCTGCCTTCTGGCTCCACGAAAAGTTGGTGCCGCTCTCTATCTGCAAACCGATTTATTTTATCCTCTATCGATGGGCAGTATCTTGGTCCTAATCCTCTTATCCTTCCATTGAACAATGGTGACTGGTCAAACCCCCCTTTAAGCGTCTCATGTACTTTGGGATTCGTATACGTGATGTGACATGGTATCTGATCAACTAATGGCGGCGTATCGGTATAAGAGAACTTACTTGGTTTTTCATCTCCGGGCTGTAACTCCATCTTGTCCCAATTAAGGCTACGACCATCTATTCTCGGAGGTGTTCCCGTTTTCATTCTTCCTGATTCAAAACCAAGTCCGAGCAACTGCTCCGTAATTCCTGTAGCGGCTTTTTCACCTGCTCTACCACCACCAAACTGCTTCTCTCCGATATGTATCAATCCATTGAGAAATGTACCATTAGTCAAGACTACGGATTCACTTTCTATCTCAAGGCCTATGCCAGTCTTTACACCTATACATCGACCATCTTTGACGATAATGCCTTTTACCATTTCCTGCCAAAAATCAATATTCGGATGCTCCTCAAGCATCTTACGCCACTTAGCGGCAAACTCCATCCTATCGCTCTGAGCCCTAGGACTCCACATAGCCGGTCCCTTTGACTTATTGAGCATTCTAAACTGGATCATGGAATGGTCAGTCACAATACCCGAATAGCCACCTAGTGCATCTATCTCTCGCACGATCTGCCCTTTGGCAACGCCGCCCATGGCAGGATTACAGGACATCTGCGCGATAGTCTGCATATTCATGGTTGCTATCATGACCTTTGAGCCCATATTGGCTGCTGCTACTGCCGCTTCACATCCTGCGTGACCTGCGCCTACTACTATGACATCGTATTTTGGAAACATGATTGCAAATTTACGTCATAAGGAATTGAGGTGTCGAGGATATTTATTTGCTTTGTTAAGGTGGGTCTGTCTGTCTTATGGTATTTTTGTAAATGTGTATTTGCTTCGATACTATTCAGGATTGAGGATAACTAATTTTATAAATGAATTTATCGTTATCACTTTTGTGAAACGTCAGTGAAGCAGATAAATTAAAGGACCATAGGGTGTGATCAATCACTACTCCTCGCAGATAATTAAAGAGTTACAAATTTTGAACATATGAAACGGGAAATAAAAAAGACAGAGCAGAAAGCGCTAGAGATCAATCTGGATAATAACATCTATGGAACGTTTTCGGAGATAGGCGCAGGTCAGGAAGTGGCAAGGAATTTTTTCCAAGTTGGAGCAGCAGTGGGTACTATAGCCAAGACCATGTCTGCTTATGATAAGACTTACTCAGATGCTATCTACGGAGCTGAGGAGTCGGGTCGTTACGTATGCGAATCTCGGTTATATAAAATGCTCGACCATGAGTATGGTCTGATGGAGGAGCGATTAGACCCACACAAACCAAACTCTACCTTCTTTGCATTTGCAGATACAGTTGCCGCAATCAATTATGCGCGGACGATCAAAGGTCAAGGATGGCTTGGTATAAGATTCCAAGTGACGCCTGATGGACCACCCAATAATCTAGTTATTCATGTGAAGATGAAGGATAACAACAATCGCCAGCAGCAGATAGCAATCGGAACGCTTGGTGTGAATTTGATCTATGCTGCGTTCCATTATCATAAAGATCCTGAGATGTTAGTCGCGTCTTTGATCGATGGTATCAAGGATAGGGTAGAGGTGGACTTCATTAGACTGACGGGGCCCGCTTTTTCGGAAGTTGATAATCGATTGTTGACGATGTACTTGGTTAAACATAGACTGACGGAGGTTGCGATGTTTGATAAGGATGGCAATAGTATCCATGCATCGGAGGTCATGTATAAGAAGGGACTGATGGTCGTACGAGGTAATTTTAAACCGCCCACACTGGTAACCGAGGATGTCATCAATAGTGGTTTTAAGCAATTTGTCACAGACACCTGTGAGCACGAGGACAAGTGTGATAGTCTCATGATGACAGAGATCACTGTAGACTATCTCAAAAGACAATATGGAGAAATATCAGATAAGGATTTTCTAGACAGGGCTGACATGCTTAACGCATTAGACCAGAGCGTGATCATCTCCGACTGTAGTAATCATCAGAAACTGATCAACTACCTAGCGGACTACAAGATCAAGCATCTAGGTCTAGTCATCGGGGTCTGGGAGCTAAGCGACATCATCGAGAAGAAGTTTACTGAGAATCAGGATGGCAGATTGCTGGTTGCTTTTGGAGAGTTATTTACGCGTAATATCAGGATCTATGTCTATCCTGCAATTGACGAGGATACGAATAAGCTAGTGAATGCAAGAACACTCATGGTGCCAGACGGTATACACTTCTTATACAAACACTTGATCGATTCTAGACAGATCGTAGAGATAGCAGAATACAAGGAAGAAAATCTACACATCTACCCACATAGGGTTATAACAAGTATTCAGGCGGGTTCTAAATATTGGGAAGATAAAGTGCCTGCCAAAGTAGCTGATGTCATTAAGAAGAACGGATCATTTGGATATGTAGGGTCTAATATTGCGATCAACATATGAGACTGGTGTATTTTATTTTATGTGTATTGATGTTTTCTTATTGTAAAAAAAATAAGGAACCGCTAGAATCGATAGTCGAGGTAGTGGAAGAATCTTCTCTGGGTGAGGAACATGGCTTAGATCTTTCCATTGTTATGGGAAAGTTTGACCCGTCAGCCCATGAGGAGTTTACACTTATAGCTAAGTCTTATGCTGACCGAGAGGGGCTGTATCTTCAGAAAGAAACGTATAGGGCATTCCAGGAAATGAATAAGGCGGCAGAGTCTGCAGGAATAAAACTGACGATCAGGTCAGCCACAAGAAACTTTGATTACCAGCGAGGTATATGGGAGCGCAAGTGGGCTGCTAATATCAAAAAAGAAAGTGGGATCAGTGAACAGTCAAACGCCTTGAATATTCTGGAGTACAGTTCTATGCCTAGTACTTCTCGACATCACTGGGGTACTGACATTGATCTAAACTCTTTTGAGAATTCTTGGTTTGATAGTGGAGAAGGTTTGAAGCTATACAATTGGATGAATGAGCATGCTGCCGCTTATGGCTTCTGCCAAGTATATACGAGCAAGGATGATGATAGACCAAATGGTTACAACGAAGAAAAATGGCACTGGTCCTACCTGCCGATCGCGGACGAATATTATAATATTGCAAAGTCTCACATGACGGATGAAATGATCTCTGGTTTTAATGGAGCAGGCGTGGCGAAAGATATAGGTGTGGTAAGAAAATATATTTTGGGAATAAATAAAAGTTGTCAATAAATGTCACTAGTAGAATCAAACATGGTACCTATCGGAACACAAGCGCCTAACTTCCACCTGATGGACACCGTAAGTGGAAATTACTATAGTCTCGATGACCTCCAATCAAAAGTGGCAACGGTGATCATGTTTATTTGTAATCACTGTCCTTTTGTGATACATGTAAATCATGAGCTGGTAAACATAGCCAACGAGTACAAGAATAAAGGAGTCTCCTTCATAGCCATTAGTTCTAATGATGTGGAAGGATATCCAGAAGATAGTCCTGACAAGATGAGTATCGTCGCTAAAGTGCTAAAGTTTCCCTATCCCTATCTCTATGACAAAAGACAAGAAGTGGCTAAGGCATACGATGCTGCTTGTACACCAGACTTCTATGTTTTTGATGGAGATATGAAATTAAGTTATAGAGGACGACTAGATGCTTCTCGTCCAGGGAATAGTACTCTTGTGACAGGAGAGGATCTTAGGAGTGCAATTGATAAAACAATTTTAGGAGATAAAATTAAGGAACAAATCCCAAGCGCAGGTTGTAACATTAAGTGGAAGTAGAATACCCACTTATTAATTTTATTAGATGGGTATTAGGATCGTAAGTAGCAGAAGTTTCTAGCGGTTTTTTTAAGGCAATAGTTAGTTTCTCTACTACCAATTTTATGCAACTTCGTTTAAGAAAGCAACTTTACTGTTTTTCACATTGTATACAGCTCCAATTAGAATTCTAAGATCCATACAACTAACTATCGCTGCAAATGTATACTGTCCAGTTGCGGTATAATTATTAGACTGGTGACAATTGACATAGTTTTATTTATTTCGACGACAAACATACCCTACATAATAGCATTGCTATTATTTTTGTTTGCAATATTTTCATATTTTTAAGTAAATATTTATAGATGAGATTTCATCGTTTAACCAAAATGTTTTCAGATGTCGGTTGATCTCAGATTCCGCTTATGCGAAAAACTGTACTTGCGAGAACCTCAGGATTCTAAATTGGGTCGTCGAATAATTGAGTCGAGCATACTACTTATTGATAATTTAGGCTTCGAAGCTTTTACGTTCAAAAAATTAGGGAATGAGATAGGGTCACCAGAAGCCTCTATCTACCGATATTTTGAAAACAAGCATATGCTTCTTGTTTACCTTATTAATTGGTATTGGGAGTGGATCAGTTATAGGATCGAGTCTAACATCAAAAACCTTGATGACCCTAACAAAGTGCTCAAGAAGACTTTGGCGGCGATCATTGAGTCAAGAGCAAAGGATACGGATTTTAGTTTTGTAGATGAACCCACCTTGCATAAAGTTGTGATTGCTGAAGCCTCTAAGGCCTATCATACTAAGCACATAGACGATGAGAATCGTGACGGCTTTTTTAAGAGTTATAAAGACTTAGTAAGCCGCATTGCTGACATAATCAAGCAAGTAGACCCTACATATAAATATCCTCGTAGCCTTGCCAGCAATCTTTTTGAGATGATCAACAATCAGTTATATTTTGCTGAGCACTTACCAAAGTTGACAGACTTTAAAAGTCAAAAAAATATCGCCAAGGATATTAATAAAATGGTAGAGTATTATTTAGAAAGATTATTATCGATAAAACTCTGATCGTTTAAAATCTTAGAACCAGGTCACCACATTTAGTCTTTATAAGCACTTCTCATATAGATATGCAAACTAGCTTGCTAAACCAAGCACCATATTGCTCTCATTAGGGGTGACTTTAACTCGTATGTTAGTCTATAGTATAGAATCAGGTTCACACCTTTTTCTTTCACACACGACACACCCTTAGTTTATTGAGAATAGTGGGGCGGTTTTATAAGCCGCCCTTTTATTATTAAAAGAATTCTCCGATGCTGGCATCGGAGTCAGTAAAAATTGTCATTTCACGAATGGCCTGCATTGAGCTTGCCGAAGCTGTGGGCGCCTAAATAAAAGAATTTCAGAAAATTCTTTTATGCTTATCAATGAGCTTCTAGCCAATTCTCTCCGGTACCAGCTTCTACCAGTATAGGCACTTTCAAGTCTGGTATCGCATTTTTCATGAGATCTACGATTATGGGTTCTACGATCTTAAGTTCTTTTCTATGCACATCAAAAACCAATTCATCATGTACCTGCAGGATCATTTTAGATTTAAATTTTTGTTTCTTGAACTCTTTAGAAATATTGATCATCGCGATCTTGATCATATCTGCAGCGGTTCCTTGGATAGGTGTATTGATGGCCATCCGCTCTGCATTACTTCTTATCAATCCATTCTTAGAGTTGATATCTCTCAGTTCTCTCTTCCTGCCGAGTAGCGTTTCTACATATCCATTTTCTTTTGCAAACTCTATGATCTCGGTCATATAGTTTTGTAGCCCATTGTACTGTTTAAAATAGTTTTCGATCAGTTCTTTTGCTTCTCCTCGTTTAATGTTGAGTTGCCTAGATAGATTGGTAGCGCCAGCTCCATAGGTGATACTGAAGTTGACGGTCTTAGCATTACGTCGTTGCTCAGGGGTAACTTCTTCTATCGGCACATTGTATACTCCAGCGGCAGTAGCGCTATGGATGTCTTGTCCTTTTTGGAAGGCGTCCAGCATATTCTTATCCTTACTGATCTCTGCTATCAGTCGTAGCTCTACCTGTGAGTAATCTGCTGCTAGTAAGATATGGTCCTTATCTCGAGGAATAAAAGCTTTCCTTATCTCACGACCTTCATCATTTTTGATAGGTATGTTCTGGAGGTTGGGAGCTTCAGAACTTAATCTACCCGTTGCAGCCCTAGCTTGATTAAATGAGCTGTGGACTCGCTTGGTCTCTGGGTTGATCATGAGCGGGAGGGCATCTACATAGGTAGACCTAAGCTTTGCGTATCTTCTGAATAATAGGATGTCAGCTACTATCTTATTGTCTTTAGATAACTCTGTTAGTTTTTCTTCGCTAGTAGAATGTTGACCAGATGCTGTTTTTCTCCATCGGTAAGGAATCTCTAATTTTTCGAATAATACCTGACCTACTTGTTTCGGTGATGCGATGTTAAATTCTACACCAGCTTTTTTATAAATATCTTTTTCTTTTTTGATGATCAGCTTGGTCAAGACCTTAGAATAATCTTCTAGGAATTTTTTATTAAGATTTACCCCTTCATATTCCATCTCTGATAAGACCCTGATCAGTGGCATCTCTATTTCGTCATAGAGCTTGGTCAGTTTACGCTCCTTCATCTGCTCCTCAAAGATATTCCTCACCTGATAAGTGATATCAGCATCCTCTGCCGCATAGTCAGAAACTTTCTCTGGAGCAATATCCCTCATGTTTAACTGCTTCACACCAGGCTTGCCGATGATATCTGTGATCGGCACCATCTTGTACCCTAGATAGGCTTCTGATAGATAGTCAAGTTTGTGGCGTTGATCAGGCTGTAAAAGATAGTGAGCGATCATGGTATCAAAGAACTCTCCCTTTACATCACAGTCATAGCGTCTTACGATGTTGATGTCGTATTTTATATTTTGACCGATCTTCTCGATATTCTCATTCTCTAGGATGGGTTTAAACTCTGCCAATACTTTAATGGCGTCGGCTTTCTTCTCAGGTATAGGAACGTAATAACCCTGCTTAGCTTTCCACGAGAAAGATATCCCCACGAGCTCTGCTTGCTGAGAATCGATGCTAGTGGTCTCGGTATCAAAACTGATACTCTTCTGTTTAGAGAGGTCTTTGATAAGTTTCTTCCGCTTGTCGGGGGTATCTACGAACACATAATCATGATCGACGTTGGTAATGTTATCCTTAACAACGGCATAGTCGCTCTTGCTAATTGCTGTCGAACTTTTAGATTTAGCTGGGCTATTGCTAGGGCTTGCAAACAGACTCGCCTGCTCACCAGGCATCACCGCATCATCTCCGAGTATCGTCTTAGCCAGTGATCTAAACTCCAACTCTTGGAATATTTCTGTTAGTTTTTCCTTGTTGACTGGTTCGAGTAAGTATTTCTTTGCATCAAATTTTATCGGGGATTGGAGATTGATGGTTGCCAGTTCTTTAGAGAGCATTCCTTGCTCAGCAAAATTTTCAATGTTCTCCTTCTGCTTACCCTTGAGTTTGTCGGTATTAGCTATGATGCCTTCTACACTTCCAAACAGGTGCAAGAGTTTAGAAGCTGTCTTAGCGCCGATGCCTGGGATGCCTGGGATATTATCTACGGCATCTCCTTGTAGTCCTAGTACGTCTATGACTTGCTCTACTTTCTCTATATCCCATTTTTCTAAGACTTCAGGTACGCCTAATATTTCTACTCCGTTCCCTGACCTAGAAGGCTTGTACATGAAGACCTTATCAGATACCAGCTGTGCATAATCCTTGTCTGGCGTTACCATATAGACGGTAAATCCTTCTGCTTCAGCTTGTTTTGCGAGGGCACCTATGATATCATCCGCTTCATAGTTATCGACCATCGGTATCGGGATATTAAAACCTTCGACGATAGAGTGGATGTAGGGTAGGGCGATGCTTATATCTTCGGGCTGTGCCTGTCGGGTGGCTTTGTATGGCTCGTACATCGTATGTCTGAATGTCTTTCCCTTAGGATCAAATGCGACAGCTATATGAGATGGTTCCTGGTTCTTAAGAATATCCCAAAGCGTCCTTACGAATCCTGTGATAGCAGAAGTGTTGATTCCCTTAGAGTTTATAAGAGGTCGATTGATGAAAGCGTAGTGAGCACGATAGACTAGTGCATGACCGTCTAGAAGGAAGAGTTTTTTCTCTGACATGAGGGTTGTAGCTGTTTGAAAGCAGGAAGATACAAACAGTGAAGAGATATAAGAACGGGAGAAAGTGTTTTTCAAAACACAATCTCTCGAATCTAAAATCCTTGAATCTCAGCCTGTCAGTTAGGTAGGATATAAATCAAGGTTCAGATAGAAGAGGATTAAGGCGGCCTTCGAAATGCTCCAAAGTAAAAAGCCTATCACACATGAGCGTGACAGGCTTTTTATAAAGTTGGGTTTATATTTTGTTATATATCGTATCTACTATAGAGCGTAAGAAAGTCCTAAGTTGTAGATCATCTGTATCGTTCCTGGATCAGATGAACCTTTTGCTAGTCCTAATTGCTCGTTTTTCCTAAGTCCTACGTTTAAACCAAGACCGATTCCTTTAAAAACATCTGCTACAGAAAAACCATTCTGCCAAGTCCAGTTAGATAGCTGACTCCTAGTAAGAGCGGGTGTAGCTTCATCATCACCACCGTAAGAATAGAATCCATCAAGTGCAGAAGTCCACTTTACACCAGGGTAAATTTCTGCTGCATAAGTAGCACCATAAACTGCACCAGTAGCGGAAGAATAATCTCCACCAGGGAAAGTTTTCTGAAAAGCTAAAGGGTGTACATAAGCTACTAGGTCATTGATCGGTTTCCAAGTAAGACCTGCACTTAGGGTAAATTGTCCAGGATCATTAAAATTAGCTACAGTTGTTTGGTAATTTGCGGCTGCAGAAGCATATACAGTACTAAATAACTGGTATCCACCAAGTGAGTTTATGATGAATAAACTTGCGCTTGTTGTTAGATTTTCATTGCTGTTTTCACCCTCATCAAATTTTTCATCGCCATCATTATCTGACTTAGAGTTAGCATTTGCTACAGATACATTTAGTGTATTATTCCAAAAGTACTTAGCGTTTGCTTCGTTGTAATTAGCATATCCACTAAGACTTAATCCGAAGCCTCTAGCTGCAACTTTAGCAACATCGTTTGCAAACCAGTTGTTAGTACCACTAAAATTAAGACCAAGTGTACCACCTAGTCCTTTTGTCCATCCCGGGAAAGCTTTGATTCTTTTGTCAAGGTCTGCCATTTCTTCATCAATGGTTTTTTTAATACCTTCTTTCTCAGCAAGCATTGCTTGCAATTCCTCTAAGGTCTCATCCTGTGCCTGAAGCGAAAATGTAGTTACAAATAATGCAACTAGAATAAAAAATAAATTAGTTTTCATAATTAGTTTAGTTTAAAAATTGTTACTTAATGATCTAACAGGTTGTGTATATCTTTAATTAGCCTACAAGACCACTCATTCGTTTAGTGTATATATCATTAGACATAAAAAATGCCTTAAGGGCACAATCTACAGCCAATTATTTTACTTTTTTTAAAATCCATATGACAATCCAAGCGATGTAAATCGCTGATTTTCAGCACTTTCAAACTTAGCTTTTCTAATTCCAAATGTTAATCCCACACCTATCCCTCTCCACACTTCAAAGGCAAAAGTATTGAGCCATGTAAATTCATTTAAATTGGATTCGTATGTACCGCCCTCTGCTAAGTCTATGATCTGCTTCGTATCAGAATATGGTATAAACCCTGTCAAGGTAGAAGACCACGCTAGAGTCATATCATTGATCTCAAACTCTCTGCTATAGTCTACTCTTAGCTTAGCTCCTATCGCACCAGCAGATGAGATTTCTCCAGGTGCAAACGCATATCGGTAGTTAAACGGATGGACGACGATAGTCAAGTTGTCCATAGGCAACCATGTAGCCCCTATCCCTATATCGAAGGTGCCCGGAGCGAATAAATTTCCAAGAGAAGTATTGAGTTCTGCTTGGCCAGACAACGCAAAGTTATCGGCAATTTTATATCCTGCTAGCGAAGAAAGATTCAATATGTCTACCGTCCCATTTTCGAATAAATTAGAATCATCTTTTTCATCTATATCTACATTTTGCCATGACTTTGTAAGCAGCCCTTTGTTATGCCAGAATGTTTTCTCTTTGTCGTTGAGTAGAAAAGCATTTATGCTTATGTTGAGCGATGATGATGATGCATCAGGGTTTGGATTAGCGATCCAACCACTGGACTTGTTAAGATCAAAACCCAATAGACCATTTACTCCTTTTCTCCACCCAGATAGTTTATCTATTTCAGTCTGTAGGTCTTTTACTTCTATATTTATTGCATTTACTTGAGCCTGCAATTCATCGGCAGTAGCACTCTTTTCTGACTGTCTAGATTTTAACTCTTCTATGGTCTGGGATATTCCCATTGCATAGAGACTGCAGATTGCAATCACTATTAAAAGTATCCTTTTCATGGTGAGTAAATTTGGTTGTTGTAATTAAGTATCTTAACTATTGTGTATCTCTACTTTCTGATTAGTCAGTTTACTTAGTGGAAATACTATCTTTTTGCCTTCTCCCTGAATGGTCAAAGTAGATCTGTCAATGTTAGTGATCTGTCCTTTCTCCCCTTCAAAGGTGATGGTGTCTCCAAGTTGAAATTTGTCTTTGGAGTAAAAAGATGCTAAGAGGTTAGCCACAATATCCTTTGATGCAAATCCATATCCTATCGAAAAGGCTAAGATCGCCCCTCCTATTAATATAGAAATGTTCTGAGATAAGAATTCCGTATTGATATTAGCCTGAGTAAGTGCTAGGATGAAAATGTTTATAAACAGAAAATAGAAAACAAATGTCGATAATAATTTAGCTGATGGAATCCCTAGTGAGTTACAAGTAGAATATATGATCTTGCTAATAGCATCAGAAGCTAACAATCCTATTACAAGGATAACTAACGCCATGATGAGTTTAGGAATAAAGTTAAAAATGTCTGTAACTATCTGGGAAACAGCAGGCATTCCTAAAATATCAGTAGCGATGACTGCAAAGAATAATAGTAGGAAGTAGTAAACGATCTTGCCTAAGATAGCACTGATCTTAAACTTTAGGTTAGACTTATCTACGATCTCTATTTCTTGGAGCTTATCACCGAGTCGGTCAATTTGTATTTTCTCTAAAGCCTTTGTTATGATCTTGGCTACTATCTTGGCTACGATAAAGCCTACGACAAAAATTACGATGGCACCTACTATTCCAGGTATTGCAGCCATAAATTGAGCGACCATGCCAGTCAGCGCGCCGGTCATGTCACCAAAGAAGAAGAAGTTGGTCATATGAATATATTTGTTGTTGTTAGTCTATGGTATTGGGATATTTGGGTCTATCGTTATCTGATGATCTGTTGGGATTACTCTGTTCATCAGTAGGAGATGGTCCACCGCCAGACATTTTTATGAACATACCGAATATCTTAGGCAGATATAAATCTACAATCTCACCTAGGAAGTGGAACAAACCGACATTACTATCTATACTAGATTTTATTTTCTGCTGAGATTGATCGCTAAATTTTGCTCTCTCTTCATCTTCTAGCTCCTTAAAACTGTTTTTTACATTTGTGGGCATCTAATTAATTTTAGTCATCTTTAAAAATGGCCTTATGTGCTTTTTGGCACTTTTGCTTAGCTCTCTTGATCTTCATCTTGATCGCACTTTCTGATTTTGCCAATACATCGCCGATTTCTTTTATCGACATCTGATCTTGGTATTTCATCAATAAAATAGATCTGTCAGTGACAGGTATCTTATCAAGTACGACTTTCAATCGTCTAACATTCATCTCTAGAAGAAACTTCTCATTGATATCGTCATCTGCTTTATCATGTGTATTGGCGATATCATCGACTAATACGCTGAGATCCTTCTTCTTCCTTCTAATTACATCTATACAGTAATTATAGGTTATGGAGTATATCCACGTTGAGAATTTAGACTTCCCGCTAAACTTTGCAAGGTTCAGAATTATCTTCATGAAAATCTCCTGAGTTGCATCTTCTGCTCTCGCCTCATCTTTAAGTAGGGACACACACTTACCAAAGATCTTCGGTGAGTATCTTTTGTACAATACGTTAAAATACTTAGGCGATTGGGAGTCTAAATACCCTTGAACAGCCTGTTCATCAGTTATTGTACTAGTTATGTCCTTACTAAGTAAGGGAAATAAGAGGCAAATCACTTTTCAATTATTAATTCGGAAGCCTTTTAGGCTCTTTAAATAGGACGCTGTAAATGTAGAAAGTTACATTAACAATTGTAATAATATGTTAATAAAAAAATGAGGTAATGCTTTCACACTACCTCAACCCTAACCAAATGAAACCAATAAGTGCATAAATGCACCTACTGATAATTATTCACTGATAATTTAAAATTAATAAATTTAACCGTGGGTTCACAATTGACCCCAGAGTTAAGTTAGTCTTGAAAATTACCATATGGCACGAATATTCCCTTTTATACTTCTAATTAGTTCATTACTAGCTACTAATACATTTGCACAAAGCAATGATGTAGACGCATTGATGGTAAAAAAAATATATGACCATACCCTTAAAAGCGCGAAATGTTATGATTGGCTCGAATATCTGAGTACTGATATAGGTGGTCGTTTGGCAGGATCACATAATGCTGAATCTGCCGTGCAGTATACTAAAAGTCTCATGCAAGAAATGTCTCTGGATAGAGTAAGCTTGCAAGAATGTATGGTCCCACACTGGATAAGAGGCAATAAAGAGGTAGTCGAGATCATCGATTCTCCTTCTTTAGGGATCAAAAAACTGAATTCATTGGCGCTAGGAAACTCTATTGGGACTGGTGCAAAGGGAATATCGGCTCAGGTCATAGAAGTAAAGTCATTGGATGAGGTAAAGGAGCTTGGTAAGGGAAAAATAGAAGGGAAGATCGTTTTTTACAATAGACCTATGGATCCGACGAAAATAAAGACCTTTCACGCGTATGGAGGTGCTGTGGATCAGCGAGGAAGTGGGCCAGCAGTAGCGGCTGAGTATGGCGCGGTTGCAACTATAGTGCGCTCCATGACGACAAGACTCGATGACATACCACACACAGGAGTAACGGTCTACAAGGAAGGAGTGAGAAAGATACCAGCATTAGCGATCAGCACAAATGACGCAGAGCTGCTTTCTGACCTTTTAACCAAGGAAAAAGTAAAGTTATATATCGAGAATACTTCTGAGATGCTCGCACCTAAGACTTCCTATAATGTTATAGGTGAGATCACAGGTAGCACATTTCCAGATGAGATCATCCTTGTGGGTGGGCATTTGGATTCTTGGGATGTGGGAGGAGGGGCACATGATGATGGTGCGGGCTGTGTACATGCTATGCAGGTCATGCAGACGTTGATAGAACTAGATTATAAACCCAAGAGGACGATCAGATGTGTGATGTTTATGAATGAAGAAAATGGACTAGCCGGAGGTAAAAAATATGCGGAAGCGTCCAACCAGGAAAGCGAATTTCATCTTGCGGCTATTGAGTCTGATGCTGGCGGCTTTACGCCAAGAGGGTTTGGATTCTCAGCGGAAGAGGCGGTATTTAAGGATTTTTACAATAATATTTTGGAATGGAGCCCGTTGCTAGAACCATATGGAATCCATTTTGAAGTTGGAGGTGGTGGAGCTGATATCAATCCGCTCAAAAGTCAGCAAGGAATGCTGATCGGACTCAGGCCTGATTCGCAGAGATATTTTGACTATCATCATACAGCTATTGATTTGATAGGTGCTGTTAACAAGCGAGAGTTAGAATTAGGTGCAGCGGCAATGACCAGTCTCGTATATTTGATTGATAATTATGGTTTGAAATAGATGAAAGAGAAACGAATAGACGCCTATACTTTTGAAGAATTCATATCTGCAGAAAAGATCAAGACCCGAATAGGAGAGATCGCTGTAGAGCTAAGAGCCGCATACCAAGAGAAAAAGCCCATATTCTTAGTTATACTTAATGGTGCTTTTATTTTTGCATCAGACTTGATGAGAGCTTATGGAGAAGATTGCGTAGTTAGTTTTGTGAAGCTGTCATCGTATGATGGTATGGACTCGACGAATAAAGTGAGCGTAGACATGGGGATACAAACAGATATAACTGGCAAGGATGTGATCATTGTGGAGGACATAATTGATACAGGAACTACGCTAGATAAATTTCTTAAAGTAGTAAATAACAAGAATCCTAAGTCAGTAAAACTGGTAAGCCTAGTCGTAAAGCGAGAAGCGATGAAGTATGATATACCTATAGACTACTTCGGTTTCAACATTCCAAATGATTTTGTAGTAGGCTATGGCCTCGATTATAATGAATATGGACGAGAGCTAGATTCATTGTATCGGTTGAAGAGCTAATTGGTAAAACAAATATTTTTTGGACTGCATATTTACTCCTGTTACAAAAAACCCTAAATTTGCAATCCTTAATGACCTATGGTGTAATCGGTAACACTACGGTTTTTGGTATCGTCATTCTAGGTTCGAGTCCTAGTAGGTCAACATTAAGTTTAAAAGCCCTTGATTTTCAAGGGCTTTTTTAATTTATACCTGCCCTTGATTATTCTTTAGAACTCTAAATATTATTGGTTAAAAATTATGACCACACATGATTTAGTTTACATTATATTAAAAATCACCGATATATTTTGAATATGGAGATTATACTAAACGCGAAGTTTCTAACTGGAGTGTTAGGTAAAATAGCTCAACTGCAAGAGTTAAGGTCAAATCACAACGCGCTGTAACTGCTGGCGATAGGCTGAAGGGCTTTTGGCGGTAACCTTCTTAAATGCCCGATTAAAGTTGGACAGGTTTTGAAAACCACAATCAAATGCAATTTCCGCTATACTGATAGATTCTTCACTTATCAACTTGCAGGCATGTGCAATGCGATATTCATTTAAAAATTGGATAAAGGTCTTAGCAGTAGTTTTTTTAAAGAACCGACAAAATGCAGGTGTGGACATATTCACTTGTTCTGCTACTTGGTCTACAGAGATCTTAGATTCGAAGTTAGTACGCACAAAATCATAGATGACATCTATCCTGTGATTGTCATCACCCCTTACTTGCAGAGAAGTTCCTGTCGCATTGAGTAGTTCATATTCATCTGAAAGCGACATCTGGTGAAAGATCTTGATCAGCTCTAATAATTTTTCAAAAGAGGTCATGTAGAACATGCTCTTTAGTCTTTCGCCAACCTCAATTTTGGTTTCTCCAGAAAAACTGATTCCAAGCTTAGACTTTTCGAATAGGTTATTGATAGAAGAAGTCTCTACCATATCCAAAAAACCCTGTCCAAAACAAGATTCATTAATTTGCAATACGACCTCACTTTTATCACCACTTAGTCTTGACGAAAATCCATAGTGGGGAAGATTTGGCCCTATCATGATCAGATCACCCTCACTGAAGTAAGAGATATGATTACCTATATGTCTTTTACCTTTGCCCGCTTCGATATAGACAAGTTCTACTTCCGGATGATAATGCCAGAAAGGTTTCTGAGGACTCATAGAATCAGAAAAATCTCGCAATACAAAAGAGCTCCCAAATTCTGGCTCAACTTTTTTTAATGATGGTTTTAGATACTGAATCATTGTTTTGTAGCAACAACAGCTGCCTAATTTTGTTTGTAAATTATGCATAAAACCATGGCAAAGCAAATATTATATTGGGCAAATCAGCCACCTGATATTATTTTGACTATAAATGTGCAAATATTGCTCTGTAATGCTAAAATGTTATTAGCATCTAATAAATGAGATGTAGTAAAAGCCGATGCCCTAAAATATCTTTGGGTTATCAAATGATTAATTAATTAAAATCAAATTTTATGAAAACTCTGGCAATTTTATTTATCGCACTTTCTACTACTGTTACTTCTTTCGCATCTGTTGTAGAGCCATTAGCAACAACCGTTGAAGGCAATATAATCACTGTGAATTTTGAAGAGAATAATTCTCAGACAGTAAATATTTCTATCATAGACAGATATGGAATCCAACTTCTATCAGAAAAAGTACAGACTGAAAACAGGATATCAAGAGCTTATAATCTTAAACATCTTCCAAAAGGTGTATATACTTTGAAAATGGAATCTGATCAACGAATAATATCAAAGAAAGTAAGTGTTGAGAAAAACAATGCAAGAATATTAAGTGAAAAGATAACATTCAAACCTACGAGTACATTTAAAAATAATAGATGGAATGTGAACCACTTTGCGCAAGGAGAGCAGGTAACAATATCTATACTAGATGCAGATTATAATTTAGTCTTCGAAGACAAGATCAAAGATCAAGTTGTAATCGGGAAATCTTATAATTTAACAGAACTACCATATGGCGCATACAACCTAGTGCTTAGTACTGGAGAAAAAACATACACAAAAGCAATCGCAAAGATGTAGATAGTTTTTTTTCGTGATATTCACATAAGACACTTGGTTGTATACCAAGTGTCTTTTTTTTGTTGAAAATCAATTGGTTTTATCCAAGCTATCTAGGTTAGAAGACTACATTTGAGGTTAAATGACTAGACTTCTAATTCTCATCATATTCTTGTTAGCCAGTGATCTCGATCTGCATAGTCAGACCGATACCTTACTAACCGGTTCTGTAGAAGAATTGCTCATATCTGCCACCAGAATTCCATCAAGGTCGATAAGTAGTCCTACATCGATCTCGGTTATCAATATGGATGAGACCTTTAAGATCAAACAACAACTTTCTTTACAAGAATTTACGCGATCGGTACCAGGATTGTTTACGCTCAATGCCAACAACCTAGCGCAAGACCTTAGAATCTCGATACGCGGGTTTGGTTCTAGGGCAGCATTTGGGATACGAGGTATTAAATTGATCGTAGATGGTGTTCCAGAGACCACACCAGATGGACAAGGACAATTAGATAATCTAGATCTAGGAATCATCAGTTCTATAGAAGTATTGAGAGGGCCCTCATCATCACTTTATGGTAATGCTTCTGGAGGTGTTATCAATATCAATACGATCGACGAGATAATAGAAAACTACACTCAAGCGGGGTTGACATTTGGTTCATTCGGAATGCAGCAATATCTATTATCCAAAGGTATAGCTACTCAAAATACAACAGCCTTAATTCATGGGTCGTATAGCAGATCAAATGGCTATAGAGACCAAAGTGGCTTTCAAAACCTAAACCTAAACGCCAAAATAGCACATGATATAAGTGAAAGATCTAGCTTAAAATTAGGTCTGAGCTATTCTAATAGTCCTCAAGCGGATGACCCAGGAGGTATAGATCTAGCGGCTATAGAAGGAGATAGGAAGCAAGCAAGAGATAGAAATGTAATCTTCAAAACAGGTGAGGAGATCAGACAATTCAAAGGCTCCTTACGATATCAATTATCTATTAGTGAATCTATGGATGTTTCTAGTTATGCTTTTTTGGCGACTAGGGAGTTTTATGGAAAACTGCCTTTTGGGTTTGGTGGGCTTATAGACCTATCTAGAAGATATGGAGGGCATGGGACTTCGTTGACGATGACTCAGGTAAGTACCATAGGAGTAAATAAGTTGCAGGTAGGTTATGACCTAGCGTTGCAGAATGATGATCGTCAGCGCTTTTTTAATAATGAAGGCACACAAGGAGATTTGACTTTTGATCAGAGAGAATCATTCTTCAATGCTGGGGTCTATGTCGTCGACCATTATAAAATAGGCAGGTTAAACCTGAATGGAGGCTTAAGACTTGATATTAATAAATTATCCGCAACGGATAATTTTTTGATTAATGGGGATAATTCGGGGTCGATAGATCTCTCCTCTGTCAATCCTAGCTTGGGGGTAAGTTATCAGATTCATAATTCACAATATGTTTATGCTAATTATGCAACTAGCTTTGAGACGCCCACGCTCAGCGAGCTATCTAATAACCCTGACGGGTCAGAGGGTTTTAACCCAACGCTGAAAGCACAACGCTCCAGGAATCTAGAGCTAGGGGTCAAGGGTGCTATACAAAATGAGAACGGTAGCGAATTGAATTACTCCCTAGCCGTATTTGATATTGTTACTAAAAATGATCTAGTCCCTTATGAGCTAGAAGCATTTCCAGATAGAGACTTTTTTAGGAATGCGGGAGAGACTAGTCGAGTTGGGATAGAGACTAGTGTTGGTTATGGTTTTGGCAGTGGGTGGAATAGTAATCTCAGTTATACTTTCTCAGACTTCGTATACAGAGACTATGTCTTACCAAATGGCGACTATACCGACAACCAGTTACCTGGAATTCCTAGATCATACGGAGCACTTAGCCTAAACAAGACTGGATCAAAAGGTCTCCTGCTAAACTTCCAATATATACTTACTGGAGAGCTTTATGCAGATGATAAGAATGAGGCGCTAGTTCAAGGCTACTCTCTCATAAACTTTGACCTTGGATATCAGATTCAAAAGGAAAACTTCAAACTGATTCCTCACTTTGGAATCAATAATTTGTTAGACTCTCAATACAATGATAATATCAGGATCAATGCCTTTGGGAGTAGATATTATGAGCCAGCTCCAGGTATAAACTTCTTTGGAGGTCTAAAAATTAACTTTTGAGCTCTAACTCTTGGGCTTATTTGTCAGATAGCTATTGTTTTTAGGAATTTTAGATGATTTAGATTCCACTATCTTTATAGGAGTGATTAAGCATAATTATTCAGCATGAGCCTTTATCAGGAATTTTCAGAAGCTAGGAAGAAAGGGGAGAAAAAATTCGTCGTCCTCATAGACCCGGACAAGGTACGTCTCGGCAAACTGGATAGAGTGCTCCAGCTTGCGGTGGATGCTCATGTGGATTACTTTTTTATTGGTGGCAGTCTCATAGTTAATAATGTGCTGGATGATGTATTAGTAAATATCAAGAAGCAGTGTAAGATCCCGATGATACTTTTTCCTGGCAGTAACATTCAGTTGAGTTATAAGGCGGATGGATTGTTATTCTTATCGCTGATCTCAGGTCGTAATCCTGACTTGCTTATAGGTCATCATGTGATCTCTGCACCGTATCTCAGAATGAGTCAGTTAGAGATCATGCCAACAGGTTATATGCTTATCGATGGAGGGGTGCAGACTGCAGTTTCTTATATCAGTAATACGATGCCGATCCCAGCAGATAAAGAAGATATCGCATTTTGTACAGCTATGGCTGGTGAGATGCTCGGACTCAAAATGATCTATATGGATGCAGGGAGTGGTGCAAAAAATCCAATAAGTACAGAGATGATCTCCAAGGTAAACCAAGTCATAAATATTCCACTAATAGTAGGTGGAGGTATCAGGACTCCAGAGAAAGCAAGAGAAAATGTAGAAGCGGGAGCAGATGTCATCGTAGTCGGCAATGCGATAGAAAAAGATCCTGAGCTCATCATGGACATGTCAGCAGCCATTCACTCTGTCAAAAAAAGCGTTAGCTAGATTCTTTGAAGGGAAGAGTAATAAAATCTACTGGAAGTTGGTACGCGGTCAAATCTGAAGAAAATGGCGAAATACACCAATGTAGGATCGTAGGTAAGTTTAGGATCAAAGGACTTAAGGTTACTAATCCTGTAGCAGTCGGAGATGTAGTAATTGTCAACTCTGATGGGAGTATAGTCGAGATTTGCGATAGAGACAACTATGTGGTCCGACAATCTCCTCGCAAAAGACATCAGCTGCACCTTATCGCTAGCAATGTCGACCAAGCAGTAGTCGTCGTTACTATCATCGAACCAAATCTAAAACAAGGATTCATAGACAGGTTTTTATTAATGACAGAGCCGTATGATATTCCTGTCCATATTGTGTTTAACAAGGCTGACCTATACGAAGAAAAAGAGTTGTCTATTTATGAACTTATAAAAGATGTCTACACGAAGATCGGCTATCAAGTATCGCTGGTGTCAGCAGAGCAAAACACAGGAATCGAAGAACTCAGAGAAAACTTGAAAGATAAGATCAGCCTTGTAAGTGGCCAATCGGGAGTTGGTAAATCTACCTTGGTGAATGTGATACAATCAGGCTTAGGTCTTAAGACTACGGAGTTATCAGATTACTCTGGTAAGGGGCAACATACGACGACCTTCGCAGAGATGTTTGACTTGGCTATCGGAGGTAGCATCATCGACACGCCAGGGATCAAGGCACTGTCCTTCAATCACTTTGAAGTGATGGATGTGGCTCATAATTTCAAAGAATTTTTTGCTCTTTCGGATAGATGCAAATTTGGAAACTGTACCCATAGGAATGAACCCAAGTGTGCGATAAAGAACGGCATAGATAGTGGGATCATCAGTGAATTGAGATATCTGAACTATCTGCAATTAGTAGAGGAAGTAGAGGACCAAAATTATTGGGAGCGAAATGTGGAATATTGATTGCAGTAGAAATGATTACTATTGCAACTTTTAGTTTATTCATTGTATTTATAGAAGTATTATTAGCAAGATCAAAGTGATTAAAAAGATATCAGCGGCAAGTGTACCAACGGATTGGGGTCAATTCACAATGGCTGCATATGCAGAAGATGAAACGGAGCAAATGCCCCATATTGCGATGATCGCAGAAGGGCTGGATGTTGATAAGACAATTACCGTGAGGATCCATAGTGAGTGTATCACGGGAGACCTGTTTCACTCGCAGCGATGTGATTGTGGCAAGCAACTAGAGACAGCTATGAGTATTATCAATAAGGACAAAGGAGTTCTGATATACCTAAGACAAGAAGGGAGAGGAATAGGTATCATCAATAAACTAAAAGCATATAATCTTCAGGATAAAGGTTATGATACGATAGAAGCAAATAAGCAGCTAGGGCTAGATGTTGACAATCGAGACTATTCTCTGGCATTAGTCATTCTAAAAGACCTAGGCATAAAAAAGATAAATCTACTTACTAATAATCCAGATAAGATAGAGGCCATAGAAAACAGCGATATAGAATTAGTAACGCGCCTGCCGTTAGAGATAAAGCCAATAGAGGCAAATTATAAATATCTCAAAACTAAAAAGGACGAGCTAGGACATATTCTTGATGTGAAATTATAATTCCTAGCTTAATAACAAGCCAAACTAATTCACGTCAAAGAACCGTTATACATCTCTAAAGTCCTTCTATGACCCAGTTGAAATACTTTCTGATCTTATTTTTTTCAATCGTTGTACTTGCCTCCTGTTCGGAAGAATCTGGACTGGTCGCAGTAGAAGATCTAGAATTTAGGAGCGAGTCAAATGTCTCTTATGGCAGTGACGAAGATCAAGTCTATGATATCTATTTACCAGCGGATAGAACATTTGATACTAAGGTGATGATCATAATTCACGGAGGTGGCTGGCGTGCTGGAGACAAGGCAGATCTAGATGGTTATAAGGATTTTATAATAGAGCAGCAACCTGATCTAGCTGTAGTAAATATGAACTACAGATTAGCGGATGATGACAACCCTCCGCTGCCAATGCAAATGAATGATATAACTGCAGTGGTTGATCATATCAGAGATAACCAGCAAGAATATCAAATAGGAAACGATCTAGGTCTTTTAGGAGCTAGCGCGGGTGCGCACTTATCGCTATTGTGGAGTTATGTTCTTGATCATAGAGACCAAGTAAGGATGGTTTGTAGCATCGTAGGCCCTACTAATCTGGCTGACGAGGCTTATTTAAATTCTAATAACCAAGCATTGACAGATCTGTTCGCTCCATTTGGAGATACTATAGAAGAGTTAGAAGAGGTAAGTCCACTGCACAGAGCAGACTCTAATTCGCCGCCGACCATACTGTTTTATGGAGGAATGGATCCATTGGTCCCAAATTCTCAAGGGAATGATATGAATGCTAGATTAGAAGAATTAGGAGTTGAACATGAGTTTACGCTTTATCCAAACGCAGGACATGGCTGGACAGGAAATGATCTTTTTGATACAGCAGTCAAACTGAAAGCATTTATAGAAAAACATTTATAAAACTAGTTAGAAGTAGAGCAGAGGTAATTTAAAAACTAGAAGAAAAGAAATATGTCATACTCAAGCCGCCATAGATATAAATCGAGAAGAGAGAAAAATCAACAGAACTGGATACGACTGAAGTACATTGTTGGGTTTGGTCTTATTGCAGGAGTACTTCTTTTTTGGTTTAATAGGGTAAGTATTCTTAATTACTTAAAGACTTATTTTTATTAACTGTCTCTGATTACTTCTCTGACAAATTCTTTGTTGGTCCAATAAAGAATGATCAAGTATAGTAAGCCTAGGCCTGTATTTATTCCTAATCTGAGGAACTGGTCACCAATCATTGTTCGCAAATAAAAGCTGATAGCTACCACACTGATTGCGATCAAAAGAACAGAAGCGATTTTCTTAAGTGGGTAATTGATGGGAAAGTGTTTTTGCCCTGTCAAGTAAGCTGCGATACAGTAAAAAGTAAAGCACGTAAGTACAGACCAAGCGGCAGCAGAATATCCTATTCTAGGCAAGAGAAATAAATTCATACTGATGACAATTATAAGACCGCCGAAGGCGATACCTGCACCATAGATCGTCTTGTCTTTCAGTTTAAACCAGATACTAATGTTGTAGTATAGCCCAAGGAATAAGTAGGCCAGTAATAGTATTGGCACAACATAGATAGCTCCTCTAAACTCCTTAGCAATTAAATATTTAAGTATGTCTAAGTACAAGCTCATGAAGACAAAAGCAATACTCGCAGCGATCGTATAGGCGAGTGCTACCTTAGCATACATTTCTTTGGGTTCTTTATCCTTATATGAATTGAAGAAAAAAGGCTCAGCTGCATAGTTAAAAGCTGTAGCAAAAAGACTCATAAGCACGGCTATTTTTATAGAGCCATTGTATATTCCAGATTGGATTTTATTTTCTATATCTGAGTCTGGGCCCCACTGTGATATAAATTCTCTATCAAAAGTTATATTGATAGCTCCAGCCACTCCAATAATGATCAGAGGCCATGAGTAGGTTATCATTTTTTTGAATAGTAATCTATCAAAAACGTATTTGAAACCAAAAAACTCTTTTGAAAGCATCAATAGCACACAAGCGCTAGCAGCAACATTCGATAAGAATACATAATCTATTTTTCTGCTTTCATCATAGATGGTTGCAAGGCTAGAACTAGGATCACGCGCTATCATCCAGGGGCAAAACTCAAGAAAGAAAAAGATCAATAGGACAGTAATGACAACATTGATTATTCTAATGGTCGCAAATTTTATTGGTCTATTCTCTAATCTAAGTTTTGCAAGAGGAATAGTGGCAAGTGCATCAAATGCAAGGATAAATGAGAACCAAATTATGTATCTATCAAACCCATCATCAATTATAGCAGATGCGATCCATGTAGAGTTAAATATTATGATCGGGACTAGTATAAGACAACTGCACAAAATAGTTATGACACCAGTAGTAAATGCAGCATCTTTCTTGTCTCCAATACTAGCAAACCTAAAAAAGGCAGTGTCCATTTTATAGGTAAAAAAATAAAGAAGTGCAGCTAGGTAAGCATATAGGATACCGAAATTTGCATAGCTAGTTTTGTCGACCACTCTCGTCAAATAAGGCGTCATAACTACGAAAGAAATAACTCTAGGCAGGACACTCCCCAAACCATAGATTACCGTCTCTCCTGCAAGCTTCTTAATTAGAGACATATATGGTTTTCGATTGACATTTGGAGGTAAAATACTGCTATTTACACCTAGAGAACTGATTCTTCAAATCTTATATTATACCTTTATCATCTAACGAAAAAACAAATGGTCAACATAGAATTATTAAGCAAATTATGTGAGGTGCCTGGAGCACCAGGATATGAGCAAAGAATAAGAGAATTCATCATAGAGCAGGTGACACCACATGTAGATGAGGTAGAGCTAGATGCCATGGGTAATGTCATAGCTATCAAACGAGGTGAGGACGATCAGCGAGTAATGTTAGCGGCTCATATGGATGAGATAAGCTTTATCGTCACTCACATCGATGAGGAAGGGTTTATAAGATTTCATCCTCTGGGAGGATTCGACCCTAAGACGCTTACTGCTCAGCGAGTAATCATACATGGCAAGGAAGATATTATCGGTGTGATGGGGTGCAAGCCTATTCATGTTATGAAGCCAGAAGAGCGTAAAAAGATGCCAGAGATCACTGACTTCTTCATAGATACAGGCTTGCCTGTAGCCACGGTGAATAAGCTGGTGGAGAAAGGGAATCCAATAACAAGAGAGAGAGAACTGATAGAGATGGGTGAATGTGTAAATGCTAAATCGCTGGATAACAGAGCTTGCGTCTATATCCAGATAGAGACAATGAAACGACTGGCAAAAAAGAAGGTGCCTCATGATATCTATGCAGTCTTCACGGTGCAAGAAGAGATAGGGCTGAGAGGAGCGACAGCAGCAGCATCAGGAGTAGATCCTGACTTCAGCATAAACTTAGACGTAACCATGGCATATGATCTGCCAAACGCATTGCCGCAAGAGCGCGTAACTGAGCTGGGTCAAGGTACTGCTATCAAGGTGCTAGACGGAGGTACAGTATGTGACTACAGGATGGTAGCATTCATGAAGGAACAAGCGAAGAAACATAAGATAAAATATCAATTAGAACTATTACCGGCAGGAGGTACAGATACAGCCGCTCTCCAAAGACATGCTAATGGTGGATCAATAGCAGGTGGTATATCCGTGCCGCTGAGATATTTGCATCAGGTCATAGAGATGGCTCACAAGCAAGACATCGTAGCGTCCATAGATCTGTTAGAAAAATGCTTGCTGAATATTGGTAAATTTGATTGGAGTTTTAGATAGAATTATTTTAAATGATAAAAAATATGTGGAAAGAAAAAGATAACAAATTACAAGCTACATTCAAGTTCAAGGACTTTGCTGGAGCATTTGCTTTTATGACAGAAGTAGCTTTTCATGCAGAAAAACAAAATCACCATCCTAACTGGAGCAATGTCTGGAACACCGTAGAGATACAGCTCACAACTCATGATGCAGGTAACACGGTGACCGATAAGGACCGTAAGTTAGCTGAGACGATCACTAGAATATTCGAAAAGTAAATTACTTATTTACGGGGTACTCCAAGTCACCCCGTGAATCTTTTGACTCAGCATTAATTTTTTTTGAAAGTGCTCCGTCCTTCCTAATCAAGTATCCTCATAATAGATAAGTAAAAAGCAGAATACTTAACTCCTTGATTACTCAAGCTTAAGAAGCAGATTTAAAAACTTAGTAGATTATTTCTTCCTATTGGTCTAAGAAGATGTACAGACTCCATCCGCTGTTAATATCTTGTTAAACGAAATTAAGCTAGAAACATAGCCATGGCAAAGGCGTTTTCATCTAACACTGATTAATTTAAAATAGAACCAGATGAAGAATATACTTTCATTCATTTTTGCAGGCATCATAGGAGGCTTCGTTGCATTTGGGATAGCAGATTATCGAGCTAATGCCAATGATGAGGTCGTCCAGCAGGTTAGCCAAGAGGCACAAAGCGTGCTTACAAGCGGTAGAGATTATAGCGCGGCACCACCCAACTTTGTAGATGCATCTGCTAAGGCCAAACCCGCTGTAGTGCATATAAAGTCTGCAGAATCAAAAGCATCAGCTCAGCAGCGGTATAATAAAAATAGACAACAAAGAAGATCTAACCCTTGGGGAGACTTATTTGGAGGAAGTGATTTCTTTGGAGGAGGATTCCATAGACAGCAGGGTTCCGGGTCTGGTGTAATACTATCTAAAGATGGATATATAGTAACTAATGATCACGTAGTCGGATTTGCAGATGACATCATAGTTACACTGGATGATGGCAGAGAGCTTAACGCAAAAAAAGTAGGAACAGACCCAAAAACAGATCTTGCAGTTCTTAAAATAGAAGGCTCAAATCTACCATACCTAAGTTATGGAAACTCTGATAATGTGCAAGTAGGGGAGTGGGTGCTAGCGGTTGGTAATCCATTTGATTATCTGAGATCTACAGTTACCGCAGGAATAGTAGGAGCACTTGGTAGAGATATTAATGTAATCAAGAATAAAGATGCACATGAAGAATTTATCCAAACTGATGCAGCGATAAACCCTGGAAATTCTGGTGGAGCTTTAGTTAATACTAGTGGAGAACTTATAGGAATTAATACAGCAATAGCGACACCAACAGGAGTATACGCAGGATATTCTTTTGCGATACCATCTAACCTTGCAAGAAAGATAGTCAAGGAAATTATTGCAAATCCTGACCCTGAACCTACTTTAGCAAATCAGCAAAGATCACCGTCGAGTCAAGATGATGCTCGCAATCTTCTTCCTTCAAGTAAGGTCCAGTTGGGAGTACAAGTGATGAATGTGAAAGACCTACTGGAAAGCGAAGAGGATATAGATCTAAAGACACAAGATGGCGTATATGTAGAAGCAGTAGGAAATAGGACTTCAGCACAATTTGCAGGTATGTTGCCTGGGGATGTTATTGTTAGACTTGATAGGTCACAGGTAAAAAACTTCGCAGACTTAAAAATTGCATTGTCGACAGTGAACATTGGAGACACCAAAAACGTTGAAGTAATAAGAAACGGTAAAAGAAAGACAATCCCTGTAAGATTCAGAGAAGGTCTGTAACAAAGAGATAAATAAAAGTTCTAAGATAAAGTTGGTTTTTCGTTTTGTTTTGATGCGCCCACTCTTCCCAAGAGTGGGCGTTCTCATTTTTTATAATTCATGTAGTTAGTTAAGTAAAATCTATTTCATAATAAAACTTTCTATAGATAACGCTATCTTTTAGTGTGGTCAAAGAATTCTTAAAAAGTATAAGCTACCTAGTTTTTCCAAATCTATGTATTGCATGTCTGCATGAAGCGCCATTAGACGGAGAGTTGTTTTGTGTGAAGTGTACCTATCATCTACCCAAGAGTGACATGTGTGGAGACCGTGAAAACCAATTTACGGAGCGACTCATAGGTATAGAAGGTGTTGAGACGGGAGCTGCTAGTTATATTTTTTATGAGGGTGGAGCAGTAGGAGAGATCATACACAAGATCAAATACAAAGGAAGAAAAGATATTGCCAAGGTCTTAGGTAAAAAGTTAGGGGAGCAACTGAGTAAGAGCCCGCACTATCAAGGAATTGATTATTTGATTCCGGTACCGCTTCATAGAAAGCGATATAGGAAAAGAGGATTTAATCAAAGTGAGGAGCTCTGTCGAGGATTATCAGAATCAATGGATATATCAACGGAGATAGATAACTTAATAAGAATCCGCTACACAAAGACTCAAACAAAACTTAGTAAATCAGAACGACAAAAGAATTTGAAAGGAGCATTTACTGTGAAAAGCCCTCAAGACCTAAGGGGTAAGCATGTATTACTTGTAGACGATGTCTTGACTACTGGAGCAACGATAGAAGAATGCTGCAAAGAATTAAGAAAGGTTACCAATCTGAAGATCAGTGTAGTAACTTTAGCTATCAGAGCTTACCAATGATGAATACAGCAGATAAAATAAAACACCTAATAATTGCAGATGTAAAGCGAAGGCTGATAGAAGAATCCCTACCAAGAATACATAAGTGCCTAGATAGTCTGAGTTTAGCAGAAGTATGGCACAAACAAAATGAACATACTAATTCAGTAGGCAACTTAATACTACACCTCTGCGGTAATGTAAGACAGTATTTGCTGAGCGGTATAGATGGACAAGAGGATATAAGAAAAAGAGATCTAGAATTTACAGAACAAGGCCCTATCGATAAAGAGATCCTTAAATCAAAATTGAATGTTTTGATGAATGAAGTTGATCAAGCACTTGATAGAATCGCATCCATAGACCTTATCAAAGAAGTTAGGGTCCAAGGGTTTGATGAAAATGTTACATCAATATTGATTCATGTAACAGAGCATTTTTCTTATCACGTAGGGCAGATAACCTACTACACGAAGTATATCAAAAACATGGATACTGGCTATTATGCTGGACTAGATCTTAATGCGAAAGGGTAAGTACTTGAAAGTATTCTTTATACCTCGACTAGCGTACCAATAGATTCTCCTTTCACAAGTTTTACGAGATTCTTACTATTATTAATATCGAAGACAACTATTGGAAGATTATTTTCCTTACATAGCGTGAAGGCAGTCATATCCATAACGTTTAGTCCAAGGCTAATGACTTTAGTAAAAGATATTTTATCATACTTGGTTGCATTAGGATCTTTCTCGGGGTCGGCGGTATAGATACCATCGACTCTGGTCCCTTTCAAAATGACATCGGCGTTTATCTCATTTGCCCGTAGGGCAGCAGCTGAGTCGGTTGTGAAGTAAGGACTTCCAGTACCAGCGGAGAAGATGACGACTCTTCCTTTCTCAAGGTGACGTACGGCCCTCCTTCTTATATAAGGTTCTGCTATCTGCTTCATTTCAATGGAAGAGATAAGCCTCGTATAAACGCCCATGCTTTCAAGGTTACTCTGTAGGGCCATCCCATTGATCACAGTGGCTAGCATACCCATGTAATCTCCTTGCACTCTTTCTATTCCGCTTTCTTTTGCTTGTAAGCCTCTAAAAATGTTGCCACCTCCAATAACTATCGCTACTTCCACGCCAAGATTAATGATGGTCTTGATCTGGGTCGCGTAGTGGACAAGCATATCAGCATCGATCCCAAAGCTCTCTTTACCCATCAGCGACTCTCCACTCAATTTTAGAAGTATCCTCTTATACTTTAGATCCATGCTTGGGTTTTATATTATAATTAATTCAAATATAATGAAGTCGATCAATTGACTGCTTTAAATAGGGACAAAAAAAAAGCGACTAAAAAGCCGCTTTATATTTTTAACCAAGTTTCACATGTTTGAATGAGGTAACAGTTAAATTACTGTCTTGGCTCTCCAAGTATGCCTTTATGGATTGTTTATTCGATTTGACAAACATTTGATTTAGCAAAGTATTCTCTTTAAAGAATTTGTTAAGCTTACCAGTCGCTATCTTTTCTAACATCTCTTCTGGCTTGCCTTCTTGTCTTGCTACTTCTTTACCTATCTCTATCTCCTTTTCTACTATGCTAGCATCTACGCCATCTTTGTCCAGAGCGATAGGTTTCATAGCTGCTACCTGCATAGCTACATCTCTTCCTGCTTCGACAAACTGATCTCCAGCCATATTAAGTGCTACTAATACACCAGCTTTATATCCCATGTGGATATATGATAATACCTGACCTTCACCTGCAGCAGTTACAATTTTCTCATATTCTAACACTTCTACTTTCTCACCGATTACGCCTACCTGCTCTATTACTTTATCACCTACATTGATAGTATCATCAAATGGTAGTGCCAATAATTCATCTTTTGTATCAGGAAGATTCTTAAGTGCAATCCCTGCAATAGTTTTACCCAATGCGACGAAATCATCATTCTTGGCAACGAAATCTGTCTCACAGCTTAGTTTGATAACTATTCCGTTACTTCTATCTTCAGAAGTCTCTGCAATCACTACACCTTCTTTAGCCTCTCTATCAGCTCTCTTCGCTGACAATTTCTGCCCCTTCTTTCTTAGCTCTTCTATTGCCTTTTCAAAATCACCATCAGCTTCTGACAATGCTTTTTTGCAATCCATCATACCTGCACCGGTCATGTCTCTTAGCTTTTTAATGTCTTGTGCGGTTATGCCCATCTTTATTTTAGTTTTTATTATTATTTAATTTGAAAGCACATTATTAATTATGCGTTTGCGGCAGGGGCAGCTGGAGCTGCTTGCTTTTCTGGCTTAGCTTGTTGTCTTTCTGTCAATCCTTCTTTGATACACCCTACTAAGTAATTGGTGATGGTCTGTATAGATTTAGAGGCGTCATCATTAGCTGGTATAGGAAAGTCTACCAAATTAGGGTTAGAGTTAGTATCTACCATAGCGAATGTTCTCAGTCCTAGCTTATTTGATTCTGCTATTGCAATATGCTCATGATGAATGTCTACGATAAATATTGCAGCTGGTAATCTATTAAGATTAGCAATACCACCGAACACCTTATCAAGCTTAGCTTGCTCCCTACTCAAGGTCAGTCTCTCCTTCTTAGTTATGCTTGCTGCTGTACCATCTGATAGCATCTTTGCGATATTATGCATCTTCTTCACTGATTTCTTTATCGTAGCGAAGTTCGTCATCATACCCCCTAGCCATCTATCAGTAACGAATGGCATATTCACACTTTCAGCAGCTTCTTTTACGATATCTCGAGCTTGCTTCTTCGTCGCAACGAACATTATTTTTCTTCCCGACTTGGCAATCTGCTTCATAGCAGCACCTGCCTCTTCCATTCGTTCGATTGTTCTGTTTAGATCTATGATATGGATACCTCTTTTCTCCATAAAAATAAATGGTCTCATCTTAGGATTCCACTTCTTTCTCATGTGTCCAAAGTGTACACCTGCATCAAGGAGTTCTTTATATACTGGTTTAGTCATGATTCTTTCTGATTCTAAATTCTTAAATAGGAAATAAATTAACGCTTAGAGAATTGGAAGCCTTTTCTCGCCTTTGGCCTACCGTACTTCTTACGCTCTACCACTCTTGCATCTCTAGTGAGATATTTCTTTTCCTTAAGCGGTTTTCTGAAATCTTCATTCAACTTCACAAGAGCTCTTGCGATACCCATTCTGATAGCTTCTGATTGCCCCTTGAAGCCCCCTCCATTTACATTTACTTTGAGATCGTATTGGTTTTCTACCTCTACTACCTTAAACGGGTCAGTTACATTTAGCTGAATGTTTGGTTGCGGAAAGTAATCCTTGTAATCTTTTCCATTTACTTGGATCGTGCCACTTCCTTTAGTTAGGTATATTCTGGCAACAGATGCCTTTCTTCTACCTACAGTATTTATCATCTCCATATCTTAAGATATTTTTAGTTCTACAGGCTTCTGAGCACCATGCGGGTGTTCTGCACCAGTATAAACGAATAATTTTCTAAACATTTGCCTTCCAAGCTTATTCTTAGGAAGCATTCCTCTCACAGCGTTTTCTACGATGTGGTTAGGCTTTTTTTCCATTATTTGCTTAGCTGTCTTTTTCTTCTGACCACCAGTGTATCCAGAGTAGGTGATGTATAATTTATCATCCATTTTGGCACCAGTAAATCTTACTTTATCAGCATTGATCACGATCACATTATCACCCGTATCAGTATGCGGTGTGTATGATGGTTTGTGCTTGCCTCTCAAGATGGTAGCGATCTTGGTACACATTCTACCTACGATCTCTCCTTCGGCATCTATAATGTGCCATCCTCTTACGACGTCCTCTTTTTTAGCTGACTTTGTTCTATAACTTAATGTATCCACTATTTTTATTTTTTGTAGATAATAAAATGTTGCTTTTATTAAAGCGATTGCAAATGTATATGTCTTTTAAGTAGGTAGCAATAAAAAAAGGGACTAATTTTCACTTAGTCCCTTCATAACTGATTGATAATCAGCAAATATTTCGCACAGGTTTTAAAAACCTTTGGTTTTTTTAGCTCGGCACCTTGAAACTTAGTAATGTTTGCTTCCCGTTAAGCTTCAAGCGAAGACGCATAATGCAACCCGTACAGTGGGTTTTCACGGAGTAAAGCAAGACTGCAAAGAAGGTGCTACCACCAAAGTTTTCTTGATACGCCTTTGACCTAAAAATGCTCAGGTTTCTTGATGCGTCCTCCAAGAGAAAGGAAGCACCTACTCTTCACACAAACTCCTGATATACTCAAATGCAGGATCATATCCTAACTTAGCAGACCGCCTCATATCCTCACAAGCTTCCACTCTAGATTCTAATTGTAGGTTAGCATTAGCCCGATTATAAAATGCCACTGCGTATTTAGGATTAAGATCTATGGCTAGGCTAAAGTCATTCTTAGCTCCTTCAAAATCCTCTAGTTGTAGCTTTGCGATTCCACGATTTGTAAAATGGTCGGGTTCTTTTTTCTCTTTTGTGATAAGCGCTGAGTAGTCTTCTACTGCTTCATCATATTTCTTTAATTGCAGACTTGTGATGGCTTTATTCTTCAGCGAGCTTAGATGGTCGGGGTTTATAGAGATTGCTTTTTTAAAGTCCTCGTTGGCAGCTTCATAGTCCTTGAGATTCATTTTAGCGTAAGCTCGATAGTAGTAAGCATCATATTTATCCGGGATTCTTTTGATGAATTGGTTTAGGTCTACTACTGCCTCCTCGTAGGCTTTGATCTGGAGATTCGCTTTCCCCCTGTTAAGATATTGACCGATGTGTTTTGGGTTTATCTCTAGTGCAGAGGTAAAATCTGCTACCGCCTCAGGGAATTTCTTTAAGCTCATCTGACAGAGACCTCGGTTGATATAGAGTTGATCCTGTCCATCCTTGAGGGCTATCGATCTATTAAAATCTAGTACCGCCTTTTCATATTTTTTGCGTTTCATCAGTATCGTGCCTCGGTTGGTATAAGCATAGGCCAGTCCAGAGTCCAGCGTAATGGCTTTAGAAAAACCCTTGAGCGCCTGCTCTTGTTTATCTATCTTCATATAAGCATATCCTTTGTAGAGATAAGCTTTGGCAAATTCTGGGTCTAACTCCGTAGCTTTTCCGAAGTCTATGATAGCCCCTTTGTAGTCTTTGAGATTGAGCTTAGCATTAGCTCGATTATAAAAAGCCTTTGTGTATTCTGGGTGCAACTCTATAGCTAGGGTATAGTCGACTATTGCATCTTTATATTCCTTGGCTTTGAAGTGTGCGACTGCATCATTAAAGGCCTTATAGGCTTTGTTTTTAGACTGAGCAGGAAGTTGAGTGATAAATAGACTTAGTAAAAGACAAAATATCCATTTCATGAGGTATTGATTTCAAGTGTGAAAAGTAGAAATGTAAATTTTGTTCTATAGCGCTCCGTTTGTGTATCGATTAAAACGGGAACAACTATTTTAAAGTACATTTGTTTTGTTACCATTATTATAAAGTATTTGGAAACACCCGTAGACATTACTCAAAACACAGACCCTAATGCGCCAAGCAGGAAAAAAGACCACATTGAGTTGGCCTTTAAATCTAGCGTAGATAGAGCAGCGTTAGACTCCAGGTTTTACTATGAGCCATTTCTGGGCACTCATCCTCAGAATGACAAACAAGAGTCATTTAGATTTTTAAATAAGGATTTTAGGCAACCTATCTGGGTCTCCAGCATGACTGGAGGAACGGCTCTAGCAGGTACGATAAATAGGAATCTTGCCCGAGCTTGTAAGGACTTCGGGCTAGGCATGGGCTTAGGCTCTTGCAGAGCATTGCTTGAGAGTGATGATCATCTCGATGATTATAGTGTCAGAAAAGAAATAGGAGACCAGGCATTGTATACTAATCTAGGTATTGCGCAGGTCGAACAATTAGTAGCTGACAATGCCATTTATAAGATTGCAGAACTTATAGACAAGCTAGACGCTGATGGTTTGGTCATCCATGTAAACCCACTGCAAGAGTGGTTGCAGCCAGAAGGTGACAATATATCTCACGATCCGATAGCTACTATCAAGAAGATACTGGATGTGATAAAGAGTCCAGTCATCGTCAAAGAAGTAGGTCAAGGCTTTGGTATCCACTCAATGAGGTCACTACTACAACTTCCACTGCAAGCGATAGAGTTCTCTGCAGGAGGTGGCACTAATTTCTCTAGCTTAGAACTTATGCGTGCAGACCAAGCGATGCAAGATACTTACAATAAGATATCAGCACTAGGACATTGCGCTGCAGAGATGGTTTCTTTTCATAATCAAGCAGTAGCAGACTTAGGCAGCAAGGTATTATGCCATGAGGTCATAGTATCCGGTGGCGTCAAAGATTTTCTAGATGGCTACTATCATATCAACAAAGTGGAGGCAAAAGCTATCTATGGACAAGCATCAGCGATGTTAGCTCACGCTAAGGATGATTATGAATCCTTACACAAGTTCGTTTCTTCGCAGATAGCAGGATTAGCATTAGCAAAAAACTATCTTAGGGTCAGATAATCATGAAAGACCAAAAGATCATAAGCGGCTTTTCTAAACTCTCAAAGAGAGGGAAGATAAAGTGGTTAGCCAAAAATTTCTTTACAGACCCAGAAGGGGTAAAGAATGAATTGGTCAGCTACTGGCATAATAACGAAGACCAGCAGAAGATCCTAGATGGTTTCTCTGAGAACACTATTAGCAATTATCCGATGCCATATGGTGTCGCGCCTAATTTTGTGATCAACAACAAACCCTACTGCGTACCCATGGTCATCGAGGAAAGCTCTGTGGTAGCTGCAGCTTCTAGTGCTGCCAAGTATTGGATGTCCAGAGGCGGGTTTAAGACAGAAATACTCAATACTAAAAAGGTAGGCCAAGTACATTTTAAATGGCAAGGAGATAAGGATAAACTCTATGCAAGCTTCTCAACTATCCAATCAATACTGATAAGTGATACTAAATCACTCACTAAGAACATGGAGGCAAGGGGAGGAGGAATTGAAAAAATAGAGTTGATCGACTTTACGAATAAAGAAGATAACTACTATCAGCTCAAAGTATCTTTTGAGACCTGCGATTCGATGGGGGCTAACTTTATTAACTCTGTCCTCGAGCAGTTTGCGCTGACGCTCAAGAATTTTTGTCTGAAAGAAAAATCATTCGAAGGGCCAGAAAAAGAAGTGAATATTATCATGTCTATCCTCTCTAACTATACCCCTGAGTGTGTGGTAAGAGCAAAAGTATCGTGTGATATGAATGATCTAGGCAAATTTCCTAATGGAATGACAAGTGAGGAATTTGCTTATAAGTTTGAGACAGCGATTAATATAGCACATATAGACCCATATCGAGCTACCACACACAACAAGGGAATATTCAATGGGATAGATTCCGTAGTGATTGCTACGGGCAACGATTTCAGAGCGATAGAAGCCTGTGGGCATACCTATGCGGCTAAAGATGGGCAGTATAGGAGTTTAAGCCATTGTGAAGTAAAAGATGGAGTATTTAACTTTTGGCTAGATATCCCTTTAGCGATAGGTACCGTGGGTGGCCTGACTTCTCTGCACCCGATTGCTAAGAGATCGCTAGAATTGTTAGGTTCTCCAAATGCGGAAGAACTAATGGGTATCATCGCTGCTACTGGATTAGCGCAAAATTTTGCAGCAGTCAGGTCTCTCATAACAGTAGGAATACAACAAGGTCATATGAAAATGCACCTGCTAAATATCCTCAATCACCTTCAAGCTACGGAGTTAGAAATAAAATCTGCTGTTGATTTCTTCGGTAATAAGGTGATTTCTTTTTCTTCAGTACGAGATTTTATCAAAAAAAAGAGGTCAAAGGCTAGTAAAATGGCAACAGATCAAGGAAATTATTAATCTTAAGACTTGCATCGGGGTCAACTGAAATTGTCATTCTCACGTATGTGGGATTCTAAATAAGAGAATTTCGGTTTTTGGCTTTTAAGCCAAAATGAAATCAGTGTAGTACCTCTTAGCTTGTCACTAGGATAGTTGATTTCAAGAAATTCTTTTATTTTTCATATCACTATAATTCATATATAAATATTTTCCATACTTTAGCGGTTTGTAAATCAGCTTTAAACGATCAAAAAGGAATTTTTTGGAAGGGGAAAATTGCTACTCTCGGGGGAGTATGCAGTACTAGATGGCGCCAAGGCACTATGCTTACCGACCAAGCTAGGCCAAAAATTGAGCGTTAAACCTTCTCGTGGTTCAGATCTAATCTGGGTAAGTCAAGATACAAAAGGAGAAAAATGGTTCGAAGCGCACATTTCTTTATATGATTTCTCCGCAGTCAAGACCAATAATGAAGAGATCGCTAAATACATCGGTAAGCTCCTAAAGAATTCTGTCAGGCTTAATTCTGAGTTTTTAGATAAGTGGAATGGGTTTAAGGTCATTACCGATCTTGAGTTTCCATTGGAGTGGGGCTTAGGTTCTAGTTCATCACTGATCTATGCAGTCGCAGCATGGGCGGATATAAATCCGTTCTTTCTGCACTTCAAAATGTCGGAAGGTAGTGGCTATGATATAGCATGTGCTGGAGCAGAAGGCCCTCTGCACTATATGCTCAAGGATGATGAATTATCATATGCAGAGATAGAGTACAGCCCATCATTCAAAGACAATCTATATTTTGTCTACCTAGAAAAGAAAGAAGATAGTGCAGCAGCAGTGAGGAATTACTTAAAAACAGGTAACAACAGAAAGCAAACAGCCCAAGAGATCACCAACATCACAGATGAGCTGATTAGCTGTAAGACACTTGACAAATTCGAGGGCCTGATCACTAAGCATGAGGATATCATATCAAAAGCAACCGGACATACCAAGGTCAAGGATGAAAAGTTCAGTGATTACTGGGGATGTATGAAATCTTTAGGAGCATGGGGCGGTGATTTTATGTTGGTTACTTCTCAAAAGTCGTCTACTGAAACTAGAGAATACTTTAGGTCAAAAGGGCTTGAAACGGTTATCCCATATGAGGATATGGTTCTTTAGTCTTAATCCTCCATTTTCTAAAATATTTTGTTCCCAATGGTTTTTTGAATGCGTACTTGCCTTCAAGCCTGATTTTGCAACACATTTGTCCCTATCCCTTAAAACTTGTAGCTCAAAAATCTGTTACATTTGTAATTAGACTAATTATAGATTATGAGTACAGTAACCCAGAATCCAGTCATGCTATACACAGAGCAGACACCTAACCCAGAATCGCTGAAGTTTGTAACTAACCGTATGTTACACAGAGGCACGGCTGATTTTAAGGAAGAAGCACTCGCAAAGGAATGGTCTCCAATAGCTGAGAAGTTATTCGAATTTCCATATGTCAAAGGAGTCTATGTATGCAATAACTTTATAACGGTTTCTAAAGAATTCAACTATAGCTGGGACGATATCATGCTCAAGCTTAAAGAATTTATGAAGGGCTATATCGGTGATGAGGGAGAGATCGTGAAAGAAGGATTCGAAGAAGCGATGGCGGCAATCGAAGCAGAAAACGGAGTAGCTTATCAATATACTGGCGAGCAAGCAGAGTTAGTCAAGAAAATAAAAGAACTCATCGATACCTATGTAAAGCCAGCTGTGGAAATGGATGGTGGCAACATTGAATTCAAGTCTTTTGATGAGGGTATAGTAACTGTGGTCCTTCAAGGATCATGTAGTGGATGTCCATCATCTACAGTTACCTTGAAAGCTGGAATAGAAGGTATGCTGAAAAGGATGGTGCCTGAGGTGACGGAAGTGGTGAGTGAGATGGGGTAGTTTAGTGGTCAATTGACCAGTGACTAGTTAACCAGTAAACCAGTAAACCAGTAAACCAGTTAACCAGTAAACTAGTAACCAAATAACCAAATCTACAAACCCACCTTTTCCATAATTGCCTCCTTGATTCGCTTATTTACATCAGTAATAGAATTAAGGAATTTATATTTTTTCTGAAACCTTGGGAACAACTCTACGAAGTCTTTTGTATATGGTTTTCCTGCGATCACTAGTGCCTTAGCTATTTTTTGAGACTTGGATAAGGAATTATAATTATCATTTACATCTTCTAGAATATCGACTATAAGTTCCTTATGCTGCATGTTATATTTTCGGCAAAAGCTATTCCCTTTTTGGGATTCAGGAAGTCAAGACTTTGATGCATCATCTTGGTGTAGCTCTTCATTAAGATATCAAGCTTATCGTCGCTTGAAGTGCCAGATAATTTTGCATAAGCAAGTGAATTACTATGTTCGTTTTGCCAACTCTGCTGTTTAGAAGATGCGCAGGACATCAGTGAGCATATTGCGAGGAGAAGATAAGCGTAGGCCTTCATGATCTTATTGTTATGGTCAAAGAATAGTAGCTTTGACAAATGGATAACAAGGTAACGGATGAAATAATTTCTCAAACGATACAGATCGTCAAAGAAGTAGGAATTTATATCAAGAAAGAACTAGGTAAAGTCAAGGATGGAGAGATAGAAGAGAAGGAGCTAAATAGTCTGGTCTCCTATGTGGATAAGACAGCAGAAGAGAAACTAGTACCTGTACTAGCTAAGCTTATACCTGGTTGTAGTTTTATCACAGAAGAAGGGACAGTAGAGCAAGCAGGCGAAGGAGAATATCAATGGATAATCGACCCGCTCGATGGCACCAGTAATTTTCTTCACCAGATACCATACTTTGCGGTAAGTGTAGCATTGCGAAAGGGCAATGAGGTAGTTTTTGGAGTGGTCTACAATATCATGCAGGATGAGTGTTTTCATGCTCAAAGAGGGAAGGGAGCATACATGAATGATAAAAAGATATCAGTAAGCAAAACAGCCCAACTGGATAAAGCCATCCTTGCGACAGGATTCCCATATTCTAATGAAGTGAATACTGATCCGCTAGTGGAGTGTATCAGATATTGGATCAAGCACGCCAGAGGAATTCGGAGGTTAGGAGCAGCAGCCCTAGATCTTTGCTATGTTGCCTGTGGGAGGTTGGATTTTTATTATGAGACTACTATCAATATCTGGGATATCGCGGCTGGGGTGATTATTGTGGAGGAGGCAGGAGGCACTATTTCTGATTTTTATGGAGAGGATGATTACTTTGATAAGAAGATGGTAATTGCTAGTAATGGATCTTTCCATGAGGAGATAAAAACGGTTATTAGTAGATGTTACGAAGAGGCTTAATCACCTGATTTGAAGCGTTTATCTATAAATACTTGTGTGTAGACTATAATTATCGAATATCTTAGTATTGATTATTACCTTGACTACGCATGAAACTTCTAGAAAATATAAAGGTTGCATTAAACTCTATCAGAAATAATTTTCTGAGGTCGTTATTGACTTTGCTGATCGTGGCAGTAGGTATAACCTGCCTAGTAGGAATCCTCACCGCAATAGACGCGATCTTATTTTCTATGAGTGATAATTTTAATAAGCTAGGCGCTAACTCATTCAAAGTATACCCTAAGAGAGAACGATTAAAATCTAGTGGGCCAGGGTCCAGATCTAGATCAGGAGAGCCGATCACTTTTGATCAAGCGATGAAATACAAAGAGGATTTTACTTTTGGTGGTGCACAGGTTTCGATCAATACGAGATGCACATCTAACGCTACAGTTAAGTACGGTGAGAATCAAACTAACCCTACAATTAGAATGGAAGGGGTAGATGAGAATTATTTCATCGTGTCCTCTTACGAGATGGAGGAGGGTAGAGGCTTTACAAGCACAGAGATCAAGAGTGGAAGCAGCAAGGTGATTATCGGTAGTGAAATAGTAACAAAGCTTTTTAACGAATCGCCAAAAGACGCAGTCGGTAAAGTAGTGAGTATAAATGCTAATAAATACAAAATCATAGGCGTCCTAAAAGAGAAAGGTTCTTCGATGGGCGGTAGTAATGATAATAGGGTCTATATCCCTATAGTCAGAGCTAAACAACTGTACGGTTATGCTAAGCGTAACTATAGTATTACTGCTGCGGTGGCTCTAGGTTCGCAAGTGGATAATGCTGTCGAACACACGATAGGCCTAATGCGTAACATAAGGAAACTAAGTGCTGCGGAGGAAAATGATTTTGATATAAGAAAGAGTGATGGGATACTGGAGACCTTGCGCGAGATGACCTCTACCTTGCGATGGGCTGCAATGGCAATAGCCTTGATCACCTTACTTGGTGCAGCAATTGGTCTTATGAATATTATGCTGGTCTCAGTAACTGAGCGCACTAGAGAGATTGGAGTAAGGAAAGCCTTAGGTGCTACTCGGTCTAATATCTTGATACAGTTCCTTACGGAGGCTGTAGTGATCTGCCAGATTGGAGGAGTGGTTGGTATACTTTTAGGTATAGGAGTTGGGAATATTATGAGTGTGGTCATGGATTCAGAGTTTATCATTCCATGGGCATGGATCATACTTGGCTTCACCGTCTGTGTCATCGTCGGTATAGTGTCAGGCATCTATCCTGCACTCAAAGCATCAAGGCTAGACCCAATAGAATCTCTGCGGTATGAATAAGCTGGAAATTAAGAAGGAATAATTTTGTTTTTAATATATACTTTAAGCGTGCTTCATTTAACAAATACACATTAATTATACTGAATGATATAATATATTTTCCGCTATGTCATTATATGAAAGGGGGTATTAAAACTTTTAACATGAAAAACAAAATTATTTTAATTTTTGCTTTAGCTGTATCGGTAACCTTGTATACAGCTTGTGATCCTAGTGATGGGTCTTTATCTGAGGAAGTTTTAAATTTTGAAAATCTTATCGCAGAGATGAATAAGACTAATTTAGGAAATAACCATAAGGCAGTATCAATTGCTGGAAACATTAGTGTTAATCACAATGTGGATAAAGGAAAAAAGCAAAGATCTATCCATTTGAGAGTAACAGGACGTGATGGAAAATATCATAAATACGATTACTCTTATGAACTTAATGATAAGAAAATAGATATTCTAGAAGGAAGTTTTTCAGGGCAAATTATTTATTTGGTCGATAATTTAGTGGTAAAGAATTTAGAATCTGGAAGTATCTACAATTTTATAATATCAGACTTTGAAAATAGAACAGGTTTAAAATCAATCCATTCTGAGGGTATAGGAATTGGATCAACTTATTTTGATTCTAGTCAAGAAATGTAAGTGTCGGAAGATTGTTCTTGCAATTGCGATAAATGTGACAATTGTAACGGACCATTTTGTGGTTCATTACAGGCTTCTTGTCAGTGTGGAGATAACTCACATTCTATAATTTGTAGAGATTGTTATAATGCAGTATGTACTGATTGCAGTCATGAGAATGAACAATAATATAAAATACTGGTATCCACTGCCACCAGTAGGAAGGTAATAATCGGAGTACTTGTCCCATCTGAATCCACGATAGTTGCCAGCGACATTCCATTCCAGCCTCAAGGTCGTGCTAAATGGATAAAATACAAATAGGTTTACGCTCTCGTCAAAGTTGCGTATCAGATTAAGCTCTCTGACGACCGAGTTGTATGTTTGTCCATCTAGATCGATCGTTTCATTGGCATGGTTTTGATAGCCCGTCCTGACAGGTATATGTGACAAGCCTGCTCCCCATCCGATTCGATTCTTTAGTTACCAGCCAGGTATTAGGTTAAACCCAAATTGTCTCCTTGTGCCGGGCTGTAATGGCCAAGCAAAGTAAGGCTCTACTATGAGGGCTCCGAGTACATTTATCCTCATGGATACACCTAGACTCATGGCTAGTGCTGGTTTGATATTTTCTGTCCGGATCTCGTTGGTCTCAGGATCTCTAACCACATTTCCGTTACGATCAAGAACTTGAAAAACCTGACCATCAGAAAGATGATCAAACTCATTAAAGACAATTCCCGAATCAAAGAATATTGCCAAGTCGGATAGAAAGAACTTAGACGAGATCAATGCTAGACTCTTTGGTCCCGTGAAAGGCAATCTAACTTCAGCATTGAACATTCCCATCTTAGAGCCTAACATTTGTCTAAAATCTATATTGCCAGGATTATTATTAGGATTTTGCTCAAAAACATAATCATAACCTCTCACAAATCCCATTTGTCCTAGCCAGATCGGGTAAATAGAATTCACCTCTTTTTCAAAACGACCATAGGCCATTCCACGAAAAGCAATACTCAGAGGTTTCAGCCAGAAATACCTTCTATAATCTGCTAATGCGCCATAGAAATCATTGAATCCAAAATTACGCTCCAACGAAAGTCTAAATCGCTGACCGGCTAGTGGAGAAGTCAGCCCGAAGTAGGAATTATCTCCCACTAGCGCTACGTTAGCAGAAGTTCCAAATCCCCTTTGGAGGGTAAAGTAATTATTAAACCTCAGCTCGTCGCCGAGTTCTAATCTTTCTCTTTCTTGGGCTACTAGCTGTGCTCCACCTAGATAGGTGCTTGTAATTCTATCTGCTCTAAACCCTCTATGCTGACCTGAGATTCCACCCTCCAATCGGAGTGTAGTGCTAAACGGATAGTGGGCAAACGCATTCAAGCCTTTATCAAAGATTCTGATAATATCCAACTGAGTCCCAATGCCACTAAAGGTCTGGCCATCTATTTCAACATTTTGGAGATATTCGTTATAAGAACCTGTACGAATAGGTATATGAGATAGACCTAGCCCCCAAGCTAGTCTGTTTTTTCTATTGATATAAGTGCCCTGTCCTCCTATATCATATATTTCACCATTAAGTGATACCTGAGAAAATATCTGATTAGCGCCTAAGATGTCACCGAAGACCATGCTTATTCCTCCTTGCAATCCTACATAATCCCCAAAGGTGCTATTGCCTACTCCTACGCCAGTTCCTCCTCGCACATCATCCAGACGAAAATGAGGATCATATTTGGTCGTCCTAAAAGTAGATGGATCTACATAACCTAGGTTATCGATATTATTCAGATTGTTATTGACAATGTCAGTTTTTCCTAACCCAGTTACCGGTAATGTCCCTGCAGTAAAATCAAGGTCATCTGCAGACACAATATAGTTGAGTAGCTTATCAGAAGAAGCTTGATAGATGTCGTAACCATTGTCAAAGTAATGGTTAAACAATACCCTATCCCTCTTAGTGGATACAGTGATTGCTGGAGAATATCTGGAAATGCCACTGATGCCTGTCACTAGGTCAGTCATTTGGTATACTTCTTCACTTGCAGGTATGTAGCGATATAAATTTCTTCTACCGTCTCTATCTGAGATGAAGTAGATATTACCCTCATGGTCAAATGATGGGTTGAGATTATCTGCCTGATGGAAGACATCAAGAATGTTTATTTCACCAGAGGCATAATCCATCACGGCTATATCATAAGTATACTTGCCAAAAGTCCTTCCATCAACCATACTCTGCTTGTCATAACTAAACGCCAACTTATCGCCATAGAGATTAAAATTGGGTTGTATTTCAGAGTAGACATCATCAGTGATCTGTCTCACTCTGCTGTTCCTTATCTTCACAGCATAGAGGTCGGCCTGTCCTTCTACTAAGCCACTGAAAACGATCTCATCACCATCAGGGGTAAAAACAAGACTGGCGATACTAGGTACCTTAGGTATCTTGATCTTCTTTACTAGCTTACCAGAGGAGGCATTTTTTATGAGTATTACATTTTGACCTTTTTCGAATCCTACGAATGCAAATTCCTTGCTATCTGGTGACCAGGCACCTGATGATTCTAGCGCATTGAGTGCATCCAGATTTGAGTCTTTTGCGAGGCTGGCTAGTTTTCGTATTATTTTTCCTGTCTTAGCATCAGCCATAAACAAGTCGGTAGAGAAGAGATCTTTCTCAGATAGGAAAACTACATACCGTCCATTCGGACTGAGGGCAGGAGAGACGTTTATTCTACCGCTGTTTTCTTTTGACAGTAATTTCTTGCCGATGAATCGCTCCTTTTTATTATTCATATATGGAGCGTAGTGTTCCTCCATCGCTGCTTTCCAGTTTTCTCCAATTTTATTCACCTTTTCACCTAGGAGATGTTCGAAGGTGGGTTCTAGACCATACTTTGCCGTGTACTTAAAAATAGGTTCAATAACATCATCTCCATAAAATCCTGCTAAGTAAGACCACAACGCCTGACCATATCGGTAAGGAAAGTATCGTGGGTTAGCCATCTTTTTGAGGTCAGGAATATTGTCATTCAACAACGCATCTCTCATCCACATAGAAGTGAATGGGTCTACACGACCAAGAGACATATACTCCGCCATACCTTCTATCATCCATAGTGGTATCTGAGCAAGGCTCTCCATATTGGTCGAGTCTCCTTGGATGACCATCTTCAGTTGGAAAGCATGCACTAGCTCGTGGCCAAGCACCTGGTTAGTTGCTTGATTACTATGTGTGAATGGCATCACCACTCTGTTCTTGAGGAAGTCGGTAAACCCTCCTGTCCCTACACTGATGATTCCCGTACTCGCATTGGTCTGTTGGAATTCTGCATGATTATTATAAAAGATAATAGGGTTAGCAACATAAAAAGTATCCCTTAATATTTGTTGGATCATATCATGCCATTGCTCGGTCTGCTGGGCTATCCTATCCACAGCATCCCTATTTTTCATGTAGAAGTGGATATCGAAATTATCCGTCTCTCTGACCTTAAAATCAAAGTTGCGATACCTTGGCTTGTTCCTGCCAAAATACTGGGCATCCAAAGTGGGATAGAGTATAAAGAAGCTGATGAGGAGAACAAAAAACTTTTTCATCGTATTTAATTTCATGGAGAATATATAATTATAACCATTCAAATAAACTTTCTGTTTTAATAACGCAAACAAGAAGAGGTTAATGATTTATTAATTTAAAGCTTTTGACCACACAGGTATAGACAGGTGCAAATACTATTAAAGTTGTAATAAATGACAAAAAGGCATTGAAATAGTAAAAATAAATGACAAAATAGCCCATATTGAAAATGGGATGAAATTTGACATCGTTCTAAGTATACAAACATAGAAATAGCAGCATATGACATATGATAATTTTACTATAAAGGCGCAGGAGTCTATACTCAAGGCGCAGCAGATAGCTGGACAGCTCGATCAACAATCAGTAGATACCGCGCATGTCATCAAAGGCATATTCGAGGTAGATGAGAAGTTGCCAGAGTTTATCTTTCAGAAGATGGGTATCAATATCATCCAGCTCAAAAAAGAGATCAATAAGGCTATCGAAAGACTACCCAAAGTAGAAGGTTCTCAAAAGCAATACCTAACTAATGATGCTAACAAAGCAATAGCAGTAGCGAAGAAAGCACTTAAAGATTATGAGGATGAATTTATATCTGTAGAGCTCATCATGCTGGGTATTATCAAAGGAAAGGATAAGACAGCGACGATCCTCAAAGACCTAGGGGCGACAGAAGATGGTATGAAAACTGCGATTGCAGAATTGAGAAAGGGTAGAAAAGTAACGGATCAACATGGTGATAATCAATACAATGCGCTCAAGAAATTTGCAATCAACTTAAATGAAAGAGCAGAGTCAGGTAAGCTAGATCCTATCGTAGGAAGAGATGAAGAGATCAGAAGAATACTACATATACTCTCTAGAAGAAAGAAGAACAACCCCATTCTCATCGGTGATGCTGGTGTAGGTAAGACTGCGATCATAGAAGGACTAGCTTGGAGGATAATCAATCAAGATGTACCAGAGAACTTAGCTAGTAAAAAGATATACGTACTTGACATCGCTTCTCTGATAGCTGGAGCAAAATTCAAAGGAGAATTCGAGGAGCGACTCAAAGCGGTAGTAAAGGAAGTGAAAAGCAGTAATGGTGAAGTGATCTTATTCATAGATGAGATACATACTTTGATCGGTGCTGGAGGAGGTAATGGTGCAATGGATGCGGCTAACATCCTTAAACCTGCGCTAGCTAGAGGCGAACTCAGGACCATCGGAGCTACTACCCACGATGAGTATCAAAAATATTTTGAAAAAGATAAAGCGCTGGTCAGAAGATTCCAAACTGTATACATTGATGAGCCATCTGTAGAAGATACCGTATCGATACTGAGAGGAATCCAAGACAAGTATGAAGTATACCACAAGATCGATATCCTAGATGAGGCATTAATAGCTGCTGCCGAGTTATCTCATAGATATATCTCTGAGCGTAAGTTACCAGACAAGGCGATCGACCTCATAGATGAGGCTGCTGCCAAGTTAAGGTTGGAGCTAGACTCTGTCCCCGAGGAAGTGGATGAGATGGACAGGAAAGTACGCCAGTTAGAGATAGAACGAGAAGCTATCAAGCGAGAGGGAGACACGAAAAAACTTAAGAAGATTAATGAGCAGATCGCTAATGCTAAAGAGAAACTAGATTCTGTAACTGCAGCTTGGAAAAGTGAAAAAGAAATAGTGGATACACTACAAAACATCAAACAGGAAATCGAAGACCTAGAGCATACTGCAGACAAAGCAGAGCGGGATAGCGACTACGAATTAGTGGCGAAGATCCGATACGGCGACATGAAGGAAAAGGAGGCTATGCTCAAGGCCGCTGAGGATAAACTTGATAAGTTACCAGAGGAGAGTAGATTTACCAATGAAGAAGTAACAGCTAATGATATAGCGGAAGTGGTAGCAAGATGGACTGGGATCCCAGTATCCAAAATGCAGCAGAGCGAAAAACTCAAGCTGCTAAAACTAGAGGAAGATATAGGCAAAAGACTGATAGGTCAGCACGAAGCGGTGATAGCGGTATCTAATGCGGTGCGAAGAAGTAGGGCAGGACTACAGGATAGTAAGAAGCCTATAGGGTCTTTCATCTTTCTTGGTCCTACGGGTGTCGGTAAGACGGAGTTGGCGAAAGCACTCGCAGAAGTTTTGTTTGATGATGAGAATGCCATTACGAGGATAGATATGAGTGAGTTTCAGGAGCAGCACTCTGTATCTAGATTAGTAGGAGCGCCTCCAGGATATGTGGGGTATGATGAAGGTGGGCAATTGACTGAGGCAGTGAGGAGAAAGCCTTATTCGATCGTGCTTCTAGATGAGATAGAAAAGGCACATCCTGATACTTTCAATATTCTTCTGCAAGTATTAGATGATGGTCGATTAACAGATAACAAAGGCAGGGTGGCCAACTTTAAGAATACGATCATCATTATGACATCCAATATGGGTGCACCTACGATTCTTGAAAATTTTGAAGACCTTGCAGCTGTGGGGGATGAACACAAATCAGAGATCATAGAAACAACCAAATTGGAAGTATTCGATCTACTAAAAGAAAAACTAAGACCAGAATTTTTGAACAGGATAGATGAGCGAATCATGTTCTTACCGCTCACAAAAGAAGAGATTAAGAAGATCGCCATGTTATTGCTTAAGAAAGTGCACAAGAATCTGGCAAAGAGTGAACTTAAAATGGAGATCACGGATAGTGCCATGTCTCTTTTAGCAGATTTAGGATATGATCCTCAGTTCGGAGCAAGACCACTCAAGAGAGTTATCCAAAACGAATTGATCAATGAACTGTCGAAACAATTACTAGCTGGCGAGTTGGTCGCTGGAGATACGATCTACATCGGGACGGATAAGAAAGGATTTACCTTTTCAGAAAAGAAAATAGAGAGTAGTGAAAAGCCTGTTGTCACTAAATCCAATGGAGCAGTGAAATCAAAGAAAGAGAAGAATCTCGATAAGCTGAAAAAAGCAACTGATGATGTGGATAAAGCAGTAAAGGATATAAAAAAGGATAGCAAGAAAGAAGATCAGTAGTGGGAGATCTCCTTTTAGGTGCGGCTGATCATATTCTGTTTATTCTAATAGGACTGGTCATTCCGTTTATGTCCATTGTGCAAGGGAAGCCTGATATGAGTGCGTTTAGTTTTACTCCTAAGCAAAAGATAGCGCTCTATTATTCTAATGGTTTGCTGATGTGGTTGGCTTCGTTTGTGATATTGGGAGTATGGCTTTATGCTAGTCGAGATCTGGGTTCATTTGGATTTAGTATTCCTGTGATGAGCTCTATGGTCATTCTATTCACTATGGTTTTTGTGATACTGTATTTAGGTGATCTGATCTTTGAGACTTTTAGTCCTGCTAGAAAACAAAAAACGATCAATAAGCTCGAAGAGAATACACCTTTCTTGCCAAGCAATGGTGTGGAGCTAGCTCATTTTACTTTTGCAGCGCTTACAGCTGGAGTCTGTGAGGAGATTATTTTTCGGGCATTTTTTATTAATTACTTATTAGCATTTTCTGGGCACACGGTCGTAGGTCAGTGGTCAGCTATTCTACTACCTGCTATGCTGTTTAGTGTCGTGCATATCTATCAAGGACACAAGGCAGTTTTGAAGATATTAATTGCAGGAATCTTGTTTGGGTTGATCTACTATTTATCAGGGTCGCTATTGATCGTTATTCTGTTGCATTTTTTGATGGATATGATCAGTGCCTATGTCGCTATGCGATTGCTAGGGACTAAGAGAGCAAAGCATTAAATTTTAAGATGCCAGCAATAGTTATAGCGTCGGTTATCTCACCCTTGTTGATCATCTGAACTACCTCGGAGAATGGCAGTTTCTTGATCTGTAGATCTTCTGTATCATCAAAATTAGTCTCCCCATAGCTCAAGTCTTTCGCTACGTAGATAAAGCCTTCTTCATCTGTTACACAGTTAGAGGTGTGTAATCTCATGATGCATTCCCAGTCCTTTGCTTCTATACCAGTTTCTTCTTTGAGTTCTCTCTTTGCAGCGAGTAGGGAGTCTTCACCCATAGGACCTCCGCCCATGGGTATCTCCCAGCTGTACTCATCTATTGTATATCTATACTGACCTACAAGCCAAGTGTTGTTATGCTCATCCAGAGGTATGATTCCAATGGCTTTATTCTTAAATGCTACTCTACCATAGATTCCATCAGTACCCGTAGGAGTGATGACCTCATCATGATGGACACTGATCCATGCGTTATCATAGATCAGTTTAGAGTTCTTTTTTTGCCATGGATTTTTGGAGTCCTTCATCTAGGGTCGGTGATTAAATGTGGAGGCATAATTTTCATAAAGATCGGGCAGCGTTTGTTTAAATTTCTCTGAAAATAAAAAGAAGTAATTGATCGCAATGATATGCTTATTTTCTACTTCGTATCCTATGGTATCTCTTACTTTGCTGAGGAGATGTTGGCTGATGGATTCTAGTTTTGAGGCAAGGTCATCAGGAAGGGTAGGGAGCTTGGTCTTAGGATGCTTGTTAAGATATGCTTCTACATAAGCGTGCATACCCACATTATAAAACTTGTGCTTATCTAACATCGCAGGGAAAAGCTGCTCGGTAGAAATAAGGATAACGCCGTCTTCATGATCAACCTCTACATTGTGCATAAACTGCTTCTTGGGAGTGGGGAAGGGATGATTGTAAACTATCACTCGCTCGTATGGGTCTAGCAGATAATCTTCGAGTCCAAAAGTAAGTTGTATCAGATTATGAGCAATGATCGCCTTAAAATCTTCTGGCAATGGTTCAGCCTCCGCCCTCATAAGCGAAAATTCTCTAGACTCGATATGTATGCTTAGTCTATTCCTAAATTTAGTCTTGTCCTGGTCTGATAAGTGATTATAAAAATCGGAGTGCGTATCGAGCCATTTGGTAATGAACACAGCTAGCTGTGGAGGGTTTCGCTTATGCCACCAGTGATTGATCTGTGGTGTGAATAGGAATAAAGTAACAATAATGATCAGTAACGGGAGTAACCAATAAGTGAGTTGACTGGTATAGTCAGAGTTGTTATATCCAGTATAAACGATATAAACGAATGCTGCCGCAAAAGGAAGTATCAGAATAGAGGCAATAGAATGGATTTTCATATTAGCTTAAAACGCTATATATCTCCATCCTATTTCACTGAAATATCAGTTGTTTATTGGGTCAACAAAATCACCTTCTTCTGGTATGTTCTCTTGGTAATTTTCTTCCTCTATGGGCTTTTGGTTCTTGGCTTGCGGCTGTTGCTGCTGTGTTTGTGGTTGTTGAGCTTGTCTTGTTGGCTGTCTCTGCTGAGGCGCAGCGACTTGTCTAGACCTATTTCGTTGAAACTTCTGGACCTGACGAAATATCATCGGTCCGAACATTATAAGCATTCTTACTAATCCTCTCATGACTTTTTGACGTTGAAGTGTTATTAAAGATACTGTTGAGCACAAACTTTCATGGTAAATCAAAGCATCAATATCAAGACACCAAGAATTATCCACCCCCTAAGTAAGTAAAGATTGGTTAGAAGGAGTACAGATTTTACGAGAGATCTCTCACTGTCGAATGCATACCGCTATCGTAAACTTTTAGCTTACAATTATTATTAATATTGGTTTCAAGCAACAAGCTTAAAACAGCGTGGAATAAATCCTCTCGTATTAAAATAGATTATGATAAATATCAATAGAAATTATTCAAAATAATGATGATCTAAGCAAGAGAAAAAATCTATAGTTCTCAGTACAATTTTTTTATAAAACAATCGAGAGCTCAAGATTATCTTTTGAGTCCTAAAGCTTTCAAACTTTACTAGGCCTTGATGGCACCCCTTCAGTAAACGGACTAAAACAAAAATTAAAAGACCTTCCCGATAAATCGAGAAGGTCTTTGTGGTGCCTCCAGGAATTGAACCAGGGACACATGGATTTTCAGTCCATTGCTCTACCAACTGAGCTAAGGCACCATGCTAAGAAAGCGATGCAAAAATAGGCTCTTTTTTATTACTGCCAAACATATAATTATATTTATAAGAATGGATATATACGAACCTCAATATCAGCTTACTTATGACAGTCCTTGTGGGATATTGATGATACATTCTAATGGGAAAGGGGTAGTCAAAATAGAGCGTATTTACGAATATGATAAAACGACTGATAAACCGGATTCACTCTGCGAACAGGCAAAGCAGGAATTGGTAGAGTATTTTGATGGTGTGCGGACCATATTCGAGGTTGCTATAGACCTTACTAGCGGTACTCCATTTCAGCAAGGAGTCTGGGATCAGCTATGCAAGATACCTTTCGGAAAGACCAAATCATATGGCGCACTAGCCAATGCCTTGGGAAACCCTAAAGCAGTAAGAGCTGTCGGCACGGCTAACGGCAAGAATCCTATACTCATCATCGTACCCTGCCATCGAGTGATCGGAGCGGATGGGAGTTTGACTGGATTCTCTGCTGGGATAGATATGAAGAAAAGTTTGCTAAGTCTGGAGCAAGGGAAGACAGTCGGGAGTCAGATTTGTCTATTTTAAGGTTTTTAGAAGAGAATGGATTCACAGGGTGATTCTAAGTCACCTCGTGAATATTTAATTTAGTTAATTAAGCTTATAGTCCGCAATCAGTGAAAACTCAGGCACTCTCACCTTAAAAGAATGCATATCCGACTGGCGGAGCATCAGGAAGGTGCCACCCATGGATCCTACATCCGTCGGGATAGGGCTCCACGAAGAGTAAGTATGCTTTTGGCCCGGTCTCAGTACCGGTTGCTCACCGATGACTCCTTCTCCTTCTACTTCTCTGACATTTGCGTAGCCATCTTTGATGATCCAGTGTCTTCTCATTAGCTGGACGATGTATTGGCCATTGTTCTCTATGGTTACTTCATAGGAGTGTATGAATCTCTTCTGCGCAGGATTAGAGTGCTCTAGCTGAAACTGAGTTGTTACACTTACTTTGATGTCTTCTGTAATAAGGGTTTCCATTTATATAAAGTTAAAGAGTCTTACCGAATATTAACGACTCTATCAAGATTTCTGCTTCCTTAAGCGTCGTATCCAGCACATCATTGAGGAGAATATTATCAAATTTTGGCTCGTAGGTGAGTTCTCTTTTAATTCTTCTTATTCGTTTCTTAAGACTCGCTTCAGATTCTGTAGCTCTGCTAGTAAGGCGATCTACGATTACTTGCAGTGATGGGGGTTTGATAAAGATGGTATGACAACGGTCCTTATATTTTTTCTTTAGGTTGACGGCTCCTTTCACATCGATATCAAATATGATATGTTTTTCGAGAGACCATATTCTATCCACTTCACTCTTCAGGGTGCCGTAAAATTGGTCCTCATATACTTCCTCGTATTCTAAGAAAGCACGCTTCTTGATAAGCGCTTTGAATTCCTCAGGGGAGATGAAATAATAATCTTTGCCTTCTTTTTCTTTTTTACGTTTTTTGCGAGTAGTAGCCGAGACAGAGAAATCGAAGAACTCATACGTTTTGAGCAGATGCCTGACAATCGTAGTTTTGCCGGCCCCAGATGGTGCGGTTACTACTATCAACTTGCCTTCGAATGTTTCCACGGATGACATGCTTATGGCTATACTATGTTTGCTACTTGTTCTTTGATACGCTCTAGCTCATCTTTCATGGTCACTACTAGTTTTTGGATCTTGGAGTGCTGAGCTTTTGCACCCAAGGTGTTGATCTCACGGCCCATCTCTTGACCTATGAAGGCTAATTTCTTTCCTTTTGCATCTACAGAGGTAGATTCTAGCTGCTCTAAGAAAAACTTACAGTGCTGCTCTAATCGCACTTTCTCCTCGTTAATATCCAGCTTTTCTAGATAGAAGATGACCTCTTGCTCATATCTATTCTTATCTACATTTTGCTTGCCTAGGTAGTCGGAGAGATTTTTCTCCATTCTTGCCTTGAGCATGGTTATTCTTTCTTTTTCAAAAGGCTTGACCCCTTTGAGGCATTTCTGGATGGACTTCACATTTTTCCTGAGATCCTTCATCATCCCCTTGCCGTCTTCTGCTCGGAATTTATGTAAACTATCTAGTGCCGCTTGAGTTGTCTTCTTTATGATCTTCCATTCTGCATCGGAGATCGATCCATCCTCTGATTGCACAACATTAGGAATCCTGAGTATCGCTGCTACGACCCCCTCATCACCAAATTTTAATTCTTTCTTGAGTAGACTAAGTTCACTCCAGTATTTTTTGAAAAGTGCTTTGTTGAGGCCAAATTCCTCTGCAGCACTTGCTGCATCAAATGAGATAGTGACATCGAACTTACCTCTCTTCGCATGAGAGGTGATGAACTTACGCAGCTCTAGTTCTTTCTGTCGGTAGTTAGCAGGAGACTTGAATCTGATGTCCGTTGTCTTGCCGTTTAAGGATTTTATTTCTACTGTAATGGATTTGTTCTTGTAGGAACCTTTTCCTTCTCCATAACCAGTCATCGATAATATCATAGGTTGCTTTGTTGTTCGCACAAATATAACTTAAAGGAGGTCGAATGATAATGAGATGGCAATAGGAATAGTCAAAAATCAATTACTTGCCAAATGAGCTTAAAAATATCTTTCTTTGTTTTGCAAGAAAGAGAAAATTGCGATATTTGATTACCTTACATCCTTCATAACTAATTAACAATCAAAATATTAAACCATGAGGAAAGCAGATCTAGTATCTACCATAGCTGACAAAACAGGAGTACCAAAGGTAGATGTCTTGGTTTCTTTAGAAACATTTTTTACGGAGGTAAAGGATTCCCTTACTAAAGGAGAGAATGTATACGTGAGAGGGTTTGGTTCGTTTGTGATCAAGAAAAGAGCAAAGAAGATCGGAAGGCACATTAAGAAGAATGTTGCAATAGAAATTCCAGAGCATTTCATCCCGGCCTTCAAGCCAGCTAAGATATTCGTAGAGCAAGTGAAAGAAAAAGTCGTTAACCTTCCAGAGGACCTAAGTGAAAAAGAACAATAGCCTATTAGGCAAGCCACAGTTACTTTTAATTCTAATATTCACTATACTATTTAGTATTCTTTATTTCGGCTTAGATCGAAAACCTAAGAAGCAAGCGCTTGTAGAAAACTCTCGCGCTGCTAATGCAGAAGTTACTGACCCGACCATACTTATCCGAGAAGCCAAAGAGTTACTAAAAGATGAGCAGGCTGCATATATCCAAGTATTAGAGTCGGACCTTCGAAGTAATCAAGATGACCCACAGCCAATCCTAGAAAGCTTAGCAGCAAGGTGGTTTGAGGCAGGATATCCTGCCATATCCGGCTACTATGCGGAGGAAATAGCTAAGCTGCTGAACACTGAAGAAGCCTGGTCAATAGCAGGAACGACCTTTACAATGGCTTTAAAAGGCGAAAATTCTGAAAAAGTAAGGGCTTATTGTTCACAACATGCTTTATCGGCATTTGAAAAAACCATATCTTTGTCGCCCGACAATGTAGATCATCGCATAAATCAAGCGCTAGTTTACATAGACTATCCAGCAAAAGACAACCCTATGAAGGGAATTCAGATGCTTCTAGGTCTAAAAGATAAGTATCCGGAGAATGCTTCGGTACTGATTCAGCTCGGGAGATTAGCTATAGGTACAAGGCAGTATGAGCGAGCAATAGAACGACTCAATACAGCTTTGACAATAGACAAAGACAATGATAAAGCTAACTGTTTGCTAGCTCAGGCTTACGAAGCCACTGGAGATATAGTAAATGCGAGGCTGTTCAATGATAAATGTTTACAAAAGATATAGTCATTTTAAGTACTTAAAAAATAAAAGATATGCCTTGCGGTAAAAAACGTAAAAGACATAAGATAGCCACTCATAAAAGAAAGAAAAGGCTACGTAAGAACAGACATAAGAAAAAGAATAGATAACAAGCATACATAGATTTCGGCATTTATGTAAGACTAAGCCTTATCGATCAAGGTCTCTTTTGATCAACTTCTTATTAACTATGGGATACTTTGTAGTTATAGTATTTTCCCATATTCAAGTTTAAAAAATCTCTGTACATTCTAAGACAGTTAGTGTGAAGCTAATACCCCTATGCTTCTGTTATACTATTAAATAAATGCCGTTCTCTCGGAATGCTTATAAACTTTATAAGACATTGGAGAAAGAATTAATTATTAATGCTTCTACTGAAGATGTAGAGATAGCATTACTTGAAAGAAAAAAATTAGTAGAAATACACAAACAAAAGGCTAATAACAATTTCGCTGTAGGAGATATATTCTTAGGCAGTATTAAGAAATTGATGCCTGGATTAAACGCAGCATTCGTCGACATAGGACATAGGAAGGATGCATTTCTACATTACACAGACCTAGGACCCCAGATCAAGTCCTTAGCTAAATACACTAAAGGGACGATCACTGGTTCTCTCAACAATCACTTGTTGGAGAATTTTGAGCTGCTCCCCGATAATCCTAAGAATGGGAAGATCGATAGAGTGTTTAAGCGTAATCAGCCACTACTGGTACAAGTACTCAAAGAGCCTATCTCAACCAAAGGACCGAGACTAAGTTGTGAGATTACAGTACCGGGTAGATATATGGTCATTACCCCATTCTCTAACATCATAGCCGTATCAAAAAAAATAGGTAACGATGACGAGCGAAAAAGACTAAAACTATTAGCTGAAAGTATCAAACCAAAAAACTTTGGGATGATCATCAGGACTGCGGCACAAGGCAAAAAAGTAGCCGAACTACATGGAGAGGTAAGAAATCTTGTAGCCAAGTGGGAGAAGATGTATACTGAATTAAAAGCATCAGAAGGGCCCTGCAGACTGTTAAGTGAGATTGATAAGACCTCTAGTTTGCTAAGGGATGTGCTGACCGACTCTTTTAATAAGATAGTGGTCAATGATAAGGATTTTCATGTCAATGTGAAAAACTTCATGAATGAGATAGCACCCGAAAAGGCTAAGATCGTATCGCAGTATAAAGGCAAGAAACCAATATTTGAAGCATACGGAGTATCAAAGCAAATAAAGACTTCATTTGGCAAGACGGCTACCATGCCGAGTGGAGCCTACTTGGTCATAGAACATACAGAAGCAATGCACGTCATCGACGTGAATAGTGGTCCTAAGATGAAACGTAGCGACCAAGAGACCGCATCGCTAGCCGTCAATTTAGAATCAGCAGAAGAGATTGCTCGACAGTTAAGATTAAGGGATATAGGAGGACTGATCATCATCGACTTCATTGATATGAGGAATTCTGAGAACAAGCAGTCCTTGTTTAGGAAGATGAAAGACTTTATGTCTAACGATAGGGCGCAACATACGATACTGCCACTGAGTAGATTTGGTCTCATGCAAATCACACGACAGCGTACTAGACCGGAAGTAAAGATAGATACATCGGAACAATGTCCATCCTGTAACGGTACTGGGAAAGTAAACGCAACAGTAGTTATTACTGACGAGATCTCTAAGTCACTAGAATATATCAGATCATCACGACCTAAGAGTAAGCTAAAATTAAACGTCCACCCATTCGTACATGCATACCTAACGAAGGGTATTAAAAGTGTTCAGGTGGATTGGTTTCTAAGTAGTTATAAGTGGATAACTATCGAGCCAAAAAGTGATTATCCATTGACCAAGTATATTTTTACGGATGGTAATAATGATGAGATCAGACTGGACTGATCATAGTGGGCGATGGTTACAAAATTCATAGCAGGCATTCGAGGTAAGAAGATTCTATGCTGTGTGCTCAACTGGGGACTTGGACATGCTAGTCGGAGTATCCCACTGATAGCACAACTAAGCGAAGCCAATGAAGTAGTCATGGCTTCTGATGGGGAAGCAGGTATATTGCTGCAGCAAGAGTTACCTGATCTAGCTTATCATGAGTTACCTTCTTATGGGATACATTATAAGTACGCAAGTATGCATCTCAATATGCTATTGCAACTTCCCAAGATTGCTTCCACTTACAAAAGTGAACATGCGAAGGTCAAAGAGTTAGCTGGTCAAGAACATTATGACTTGATCATCTCGGATAATAGATATGGCTGCTACCACAAGACCGTAAAAAGTATCTTCCTTGGCCACCAATTGAAAATTCTAGGTTCAGTCATCGCTACCCGTATCAACAAGTACCAGATCGCAAAATTTAATGAATGTTGGATCCCAGATCATGAGGATAGACGATTGTCGGGCGAGTTATCGGATACCACAGGTCTAGACAATTGTAAGTTCATAGGTCCCCTATCTAGAATGAAGAAACTAGACCTTAAGACCACGTATGACATAGCCATCGTACTCTCAGGACCAGAGCCTAAGCGGACTGAATTAGAAGCTAAGCTCTTAGCTCAAGTAGAAAAAATGGAATTAAAAATTTGTTTAGTTAGAGGTACTAAACGAGGGAAACCACTTAGCCAGATCCCCGAGTTAAATAATATAGAGGTCAGAGATCTAATAGATAGCAAAGAGCTGAATCAGATAATGGGAAGCTCTCTAATGATCATTTGTCGATCTGGGTATAGCAGCTTGATGGACCTAGAGATAGTAGATAAGCCTGCGCTGATCATTCCCACTCAAGGGCAGAAAGAGCAAGAGTATTTGGCAGCGCACTTTAGTAAAAATGATAAGATCATAACTCAAGATGCAGAACGCTTCCAACTTGAATCAGCTTATGAGATCTTGCGTAATTAGTTGGAATCCCCTGCTTTAAAGAGTTTCTAAACTTTTGGAAACCTAATTATTATGAGCACTCATAGCCCGATCAATTCCAATAGTAGCGTAAGCCAAAGTAGTATCACAAGCTCTCTTCATAATATCAGGCAATTCTTCCTGTTCTTTTTTATTCCATTTACCAAGGACAAAATCTACCTGACGACCTTTTTTAAAATCACTGCCGATGCCTACTCTCAGTCTAGCGTAGACATTGCTGCCTAGTATATTGTTGATATCCTTGAGGCCATTATGACCACCATCGCTGCCTTTCTTTCTGAGGCGTACGCGACCTAGGTCTATATTCATATCATCGACGATGACTAGTAGGTTTCTGGCGTTTATCTTCTTCTTTTGTAGCCAGTATCTGACTGCCTTTCCACTTAGATTCATATAAGTGCTGGGTTTGAGGAGTACAAGGGTTCTTCCTTTGTGTTTCACTTCGGCGACGTCACCGAGATTGGCATTCTTGAATTTTACATCAAATTTATCGGCGATATGATCTACTACTTCAAACCCGACATTGTGGCGAGTGTCATCATAATCGGGATGCATATTACCAAGACCTACAATTAAATACTTCATATCAGAGTGCTTCTCAGGTTCTACGCCAAAAAGCCTTTTTATTCTTTCTATCATTAAAATATAGTAAACTGCTGAGAAGAAGCGATAGTTCCTAGACCTCTAAAACAGCTTAATTACCTGCTCATTACAATTATATTAAGCTATTTACTTACATAAAACCGTTAAGCAAAGGTAATAAGACAACACTTAAAATGTACAGTAGTTACATTTACGACCAGAATCATTCATATTGAAATTTTACTTCGCCGACTCATTTAACTTCTTGTCCAAACTCAGTGTGCGAAGGCTATTCAATTTTTCTAAGCTCATCGTATCTTATCATCTCACTAAGTGGTTAAATAAGCCTATCCAGTGGGGTAAGCCGATGACGATATCGATAGAGCCTACTACTGCTTGTAATCTGAGATGCCCAGAGTGCCCGAGTGGTCTGCGGTCATTTACTAGAGCGACTGGTAACCTCAAGAAGGATTTTTTCTCTAGTACGCTGGAGCAGTTGCATAAGGACCTGTTATACTTGATATTTTATTTTCAAGGAGAGCCTTATATCAATCCAGACTTTCTGGATATGGTCAAGAAGGCATCAGATAAGAAGGTATACACGATTACCTCTACCAATGGACATTTCCTCAACGACGCTAATGCACGTAAGACCATAGAGTCGGGCTTGGATAGGTTGATCATATCAGTAGATGGTACGAGCCAAGATACTTATGAGAATTATCGTAAAGAAGGAAATCTAGAAACGGTATTGCAAGGTGCTAGAAATGTGGTCAAGTGGAAGAAGAAGCTCAAATCTCAGACGCCGCATATTATATTTCAGTTTTTGGTGGTGAAGCCAAATGAGCATCAGATACCAGACATCTATGAATTAGCAGAAGAGATAGGTATAGATGAAGTCAAGCTGAAGACTGCCCAAGTATATGAGTATGAAAACGGTAACCCCCTGATTCCAGATATAGATAAGTACTCTAGGTATAGGAAAGAGGAAGATGGCACCTATAGCCTGAAGAATAAATTATCAAATGATTGCTGGAAGTTGTGGCACGCCTGTGTGATCACTTGGGATGGGATGGTCGTGCCGTGTTGCTTTGATAAGGACGCAACACATCGCTTGGGTGACCTCAAGGAGGATAGTTTTGTCGACATCTGGAATAGTGATAATTACAGATCCTTCCGATCAAAACTTGTGAAAGGTAGACAAGAGATTGACATTTGTACCAATTGCACAGAAGGCTGCACGGTCTGGGCATAATTATCTGAGATATAAACAGGTAATAACGCCTTTCGAACCAAGCTTTTTAGCGATATTTAGACATCACGAGGAGATTCTATCTACAAATACGATCTTATTCTCAATTATATAAAATCTTGGTTATGTGTTTCTGTCTCATTTACAGAGGGATAGAAAATATATGAAACTAATGTGTGTATTTTATGTTTTTGGTATAGAATTTTCTCTATAATATTTCTAAATATACATCAGAGTGAATCTACTTAAAACGATAATTCAAGGCAAGTTAGAGTTCGGTAACCAAAAGAGTTACGATAAGGTCTTAAAGATGTTCATCTATAGAGCGGAGAATTATTACAAGTCGGATGTGATCCTTGATCCAGAGGAAGTATTTGATGAGGATGCGCTCATCATGACCGTACCTAGATACGTAGGCACTCATATGGAAAAAAGCTGGAAGAATGCAGTCGCTCTGATCGAGTACTGTGCTCAATTCGCTATCTCTGGAGAGATGGGTGCATGGCAAACAGATAGTGGTAAGATAATCAATAGCGCACAGATAGAACCAGAGAGTGATAAGGCAGTAGTCATCCAATTCAGAAAAGGGAAGAAACTAGCAGATCAAAAAGGGAAGGAAGAAGAAGCAATAGAAGCACTAACCAAGGCTATCGAAAAATATGATAAACATGCTCAAGCATATGAGCGTCGGGCGAAAGTAAACGTTACGCTCAAAAATGACCACGATGCCATGAGGGATTATAACAAATGCCTCAATCTAGATGACTCGATTCCAGACGCCTACTACGGAAGAGCAAACATACATATACGAAATGGAGAAATAGATAAAGCTATAGCAGACTTAGAACTTACTCTCAAAAAGTCAATAGCTCTACAGCCAATATACTGGGCCGCTAGAAGAGTAAAAGCAAATTGCTTGATAAAAGAGAAGAGATATGAAGATGCAGCCTTTGACCTGAAGCTATTTACCAATCGTAAATTTGATAAGGATAATCCTAATTACAAGTGGCGCAAAGAAGCGCTATCTACTTACGGTAAAGTATTACTTGATCTTGAGGAATATGACGAAGCACTCAAAGCTTTTGATAAAGCCTTTGAAATCGAAGAAGATGCTAACGAGAAAGAAAATGGCAAGCGTCTATACTTCAGAGGAGTAGCTAAACAAAAAGCTGGTAAGAGCGGCTTCATAAAGGATATCAAAAAGGCAGCTGACCTTGGCATAACTGAGGCAGCTGATCTGCTTGCTGAGATGGCTTAGAGACTATCCATATCTAGCACGCATTTCCCAATAAGGATAAGTTTATTATCGTTTTTGATACATGAGTTTTAGAGTATCAATTTATATCTTTGTTTTAGGCTTTCTGATAGCATCTTGTGTAAGTCAAAAGACTGTCACAGGAGAAAAAAAGAAAAGAACTTACACCAAAGGTGAGACCAAGAAGGATTATCCAGCCGCTATAAGATCCTATACTAAGCAATTGTCTGGGGAACCGAATAATGTCAAAATGTTGGTCGACCGAGGCAATGCATATTATGCTATCAAAGAATATGCTAAATCGGAGATGGACTTTAAGCAAGCAATAAGTATCGATCCTAATTATTCTAACAAAGTATATCTATATCAAGCAACGGTCCAGCGATTACAATCCAAACATGGTGCAGCGGCAGACTCATATGGTAAATACCTAGAGACCTGTGATCCAGCAGAAGACAGCTGTAAAAGAGCAGATAGATTTCAAAAGGAGGCAAGCTTTGCAGAAGAAGCGGTAAACAATCCGGTAGACTTTGATCCTGTCTTGCTAGAACCTACGATCAATACGACTAATTCACAGTATCTGCCACACTTTACTATTGATGGAAATAAGATGATCTATACTGAAAGGGTCGGTCATCAAGAAGACCTGTACATGAGTTACCTGAAGGACGGAAAGTTCACAAAAGGAAATCCGATAGATGGACTGAATACGCCGTATAATGAAGGAGCTCACTGCATAACTCCTGATGGCAAACAGATCATCTTTACAGTCTGTGATGGGATGAGGACTTATGGAAGTTGCGATCTGTTCTTCAGTACACTTACGAAGAGTGGATGGACCAAGCCTAAGAATCTGGGAAAGGATGTAAATAGCCAAGGCTGGGACTCACAACCATCGATATCTGGTGATGGTAAAAAGTTATACTTCTCTAGTAAAAGACCAGGGGGGCATGGCGGTAGTGATCTTTATGTGGCGAGTATCACAGATAGCGGATGGGGAGATGTGGTTAATCTAGGAGAAAAAATTAATAGCGATGGTGATGACGAATCACCGTTCATACATCAGGATAATAGGACTTTATATTTCAGATCGAGAGGGCATATCGGGATGGGTGATTTTGATATTTTCATAGCAAGAAGAGAAACCCTAAATGATAGTTTTGATAATGTAAAAAATATCGGATACCCAATAAATTCTGCAGGTGATGAGGGAGGATTGTACGTAAGCCTTGATGGGTCTACTGGATATTTTGCCAGTGACAAAGCCTATTATCAAGGAGAGACAGGAGCGAAGGGCAAGAAGAACTTGGATATCTATTCGTTTGCTCTGCCAGTATCTGCTAAGCCGAACCCAGTAAGTTATTTTAAGACCAAGGTCATAGATGGTAATACGGGTCTAGAGCTACAAGCACTGATCAAGATAACTGACCTGAGTAACGGTCAAGAATACCTCACAAAGAGAACAAGTGAGGGCATTGATTTCTTAGTACCGATGCCGATAGGAACTAACTATAGCATCAGTGTCTCTAAGAAGGGATATCTATATCACTCAGAGAACTTTGCGACGATCGACCAACATGCTGCTGCTGAACCTATGGAGAAAACTATAGAAATATTCCCAATAGCAATAGAAGAAACCGCAGAAGTGGCAGCGGAGCATAAGCCAATTATTTTAAATAATATATTCTTTGAGACTGGCTCTGCTGTACTCAAGGCTGAGTCTTCATTAGAAATAGGGGATCTCTCGGATCAGCTCAAGGCGAATAAAGATCTACGCATCAAGATCCTAGGGCACACGGATAATGTAGGCAGCGATGCGAATAATCAAAAACTATCAGAAGCAAGAGCGAAGTCAGTCTATGAAGCACTGATCGCTAAAGGTGTCCCCGCAAGCAAACTTGCCTATGAAGGAAGGGGAGAATCTCAGCCAATAGCAGACAATGATACCGATGAAGGTAGGCAGAGAAACAGAAGAACAGAATTTGTAGTCGTGGGAGTGTAAATTTGCAGCCAATTTAAGAGGTACGAAAAGAAATCAATGGGTAGAAGAAAAGCAAAGATGGTTAGTAACATCTCGGTCATAGATGTAGCGGATCGGGGCAAGGCCATAGGCAGATGTGAGGAAGGCGAGATATATATCCTAGACAAAGCCGTCCCAGGAGACAATGTGGATGCCATGTTTATCAAGAAGCGGAAAGGAGTCAAACAAGGAATAGTTAAGAAATATAATACGCTATCTGACAAGAGGGCGGAGCCGTTTTGTCAGCACTTTGGAATATGTGGAGGATGTAAGTGGCAGAATATGAGCTATGAATCTCAGCTGATATATAAGCATAAGCAAGTCAAGGATGCGCTCACGAGAATAGCCAAAGTAGACGAAGCTCAAGTGCTACCGATCAAAGCTTGTCAGCAAGAACGAGAATACCGTAACAAGCTAGAATATTCTTTTTCTTCTCATAGATGGTTTACACAAGATGAGCTTGACTCCGATGTTGAATTCGAGAATAAGAATGCTTTAGGATTTCACCCAGCAGGATCATTCCTGAAAGTCGTAGATGTCAAGAAGTGCCATCTCCAAGATGATCGATCTAATCAGATAAGGAATTTTATCCGGGACTATGCTGCAGAGCATGGGTTAGCGTATTTTAATCTTAAGCAGGAGTCTGGTTTCCTACGGACGATGATCGTCAGGAACACAAGTATCGATCAGTGGATGCTGATCATGTGTTTTTATAAAGAAGATGTAGAAGCTAGAGAAAAACTACTGGATACGTTAGTAGATAAATTTCCTTTCATCACCTCTCTGCAATATGTGATCAACAGGAAGAAGAATGATACCATCATGGATCAGGAGATCATCTGCTATCATGGAGAGCCGATCATCATTGAGCAATTAGGCGATATCAAATACAGAGTAGGGCCTAAGTCTTTTTTTCAGACCAATAGCCTGCAAGCAAAAGTCCTTTACGATACGACGATGGAATTTGCTAACCTTCAGCCAGAAGAGACACTCTATGATCTTTATACTGGCATAGGGAGTATAGCACTTTATGCTGCAGCTGCGTGCAAGAAAGTGATAGGGATAGAAGAAGTAGCCCCGGCTATAGAGAATGCTAAAGAAAATGCAGCACTGAATGAAATCGATAATTGCGAATTCTATGCTGCAGATGTCAAGGAAATGCTCAACAAAGAATTCATCGCCGAGCATGGAAAGATAGATGTATTGATCACAGACCCTCCAAGGGCTGGGATGCACAAGGACGTAGTAATGACCATATTAGATGCAGAACCTGATCGGGTCGTATACGTGAGTTGTAACGCGGCGACACAGGCTAGAGATATAAGTCTGCTTAAAGCAAAATATGATCACAAATTATCTCAGCCAGTAGATATGTTTCCGCATACACATCATATAGAAAACGTAGCTTTGTTGACTTTAAGATCATGAAAGGAAAAACGACCAAATTCTTACAATTAGAAGCAGAATTATCTGGCTACAAACGGGTGATGAGAGAAGCTGCAGATACGATCATCAACGAGAATGTATCTGACTATCCGATATTCGCAGTACACCAGCAAGACCTAGAGCTAGGTATACCCATAGCAGAGAGAGGCAAGGTGAAAGGCAACTGGTCGATCCATGCATCAACAATGGAGGAGATGATCTCTAAGAATATCCTTAAGGAAGAGAAGATCGATTCTTTCAAGACCATATATAAAAGTCCCAAAACGCATCTTTGTTGTTTTGTGTTGAGTGAATTAGGAGCGCAGTTTATATTTATTAACAGAGAGCGAAAAGATCTATAGCAAATAAAGAGCACGTCATTTTTTATAATTAGTGACTGTTGAAAACTACAAATGTCAAACCCTAAAAGAAATACCTCATCAGATGAGCAGGTACTTAATTCTATAAGTGTCTCTAAGATCATCCTGCCGGTGGTCCTGGGTCTTGCTGTTGTACTGTATTTGCTATGGAGGTCATTTGATCAGGAGGAGTTTGCAAAGGTCAGCTGGGATGGGCATATGCTGTTCTGGATATTCATGGCGATGTTTTGTTATTTGATGAGGCACTTGTTTTATGCGTATCGTCTTAGAGTCCTTGCTGACGAAGATTTTAGCTGGAGCAAAAGTATCGAGTTGATCTTTATATGGGAGTTTGCCTCTGCAGTTTCGCCTACGAGTATTGGGGGTAGTGCCGTTGCCTTATTCTTGCTAGCCCAAGAAAAAATATCCACTGCTCGGACAGTAGCTATTGTCTTATACTCAGTGATCATAGACACTTTATTTTTCGTGATATCGATGCTTGTACTTTATTTTATAATGGGTCCGATCATTATCAGACCAGGGATGACTTCTATGAATATGATAGACGGATTTGGCTTGGTCTTCTTGCTAGTCGTATTAGCGATGTTAGCTTATAGTTTTATTTTTTTCTATGGATTATTTATCAACCCTACTCAGATAAAGCGATTGCTACTTTGGATATCTAAGTGGAAAATTCTTGGCCGATTCAAAGACTCGATCAGGGAGACGGCTATAGATGTGGTCCTGAGTGCCAAAGAGATGAGTTCTAAGAGTTGGACTTTTCATCTTAAGTCAAATCTGGCTACAGCAGGGGCCTGGATATTCAGATTCTTAGCGATCAATTGTATCATTATCAGTTTGGTCAAAGCCACTTCGCTAGACTTCTGGACACAGGTGCTGATGTATGCGAGGGGTGAGGTGATGTATGCGGTCACTGCATTTAGCCCGACGCCAGGAGGGGCAGGGATAGCAGAGATCGTTTTTGGAGGATATTATAGTGATTTTATATCTAAGAGTCTTTCGTTCATTGCTGCATTACTTTGGCGATTGATCACTTATTACCCTTATCTTATTGCAGGAGCGATCATCATACCTAACTGGATAAGGAAGATCGCCAATAGACGTAAGACGGTAAAGACGGATCTACAAACTCAAAAGACGGTATAAAATATTTTCAAAGAAAGATCAAGAGTAAATTTTCAATCTAAATGAAAAATAAGGTCATCAACATAATCCTTGGACTTGTAGTCGTAGTCTTTATTTATAATTTCTTTTTTAAGAAACCTAAGATAGAGACAGGTTTTCAAGCAAGTGACTTCACTACGGAGCTGATAGATGGCTCTACCTTTAGCCTTTCAGACTTAAAAGGAAAGTATGTCTTGATAGATTTCTGGGGTTCTTGGTGTGGTCCATGTCACCGAGAGAATCCAAAATTAGTAGAGACTTACAATGAATTCAAAGATCAGGAATACAAGACGGCAGAGGGATTTGAAGTAGTAAGTATAGCACTAGAAAAAACAGATAATTCTTGGAAAAAGACTGCAGATCGATATGGCTTCAATTGGCCATATCAGATCGTAGAAAATGCCAAATTCGTGATGCTATCCAAACTAGCTCAGCAGTACGGTGTCACTGATATCCCTGCTAAATTCTTGATAGACCCAAATGGAGAAATCATCGGTATCAACCAAAGTTTTCAAGAGATCAAAGAATTTCTGTCGAATGCATAATGTTTGTTAGTTGACCAGTACACCAATCTCCCAGTCTCCCAATTAAACTAGTAAACCAGCCAGCTATTGTCAAAAAAAACTCACCTTTGCAACTATATCTGTCATTTTGGCGTATATATATCTATGGCTAAATTATTGATTCATATAGTATGAAAATAAACTGGAAAAAAATGATCAAGAAGGATACGGAAGAGCAAACTCCGGAAGAGCAAGAGCTGCAGGAGCAGTCTCAAGAACGCGGTGGAGAAGAAAGTAAAATGAATGAAGAAGAACAAAAGCCAAAAAAGAAATTAAGTAAGTCTAAGCAACTTGAGGTGGACCTAGAAAACTCCAAAATAGAGGTTGATGAAGCTAAGGATAAGTACCTCAGACTGTTTGCAGAGTTTGATAATTATAAGAAGCGATCGATCAAGGAGAAATTAGAATTTATGAGGACTGCTTCACAGGATACGATCAACGCTATATTGCCAGTGATAGATGATTTTGATAGGGCTAAGAAGAGTGCAGATGATGATAGCTCTGTCGAGCAGTTCAGTGAGGGAGTGACTATGGTATACAACAAATTGCATTCTGTACTTAAGAATCTAGGTCTTGAGGCCATGGAGTCAACTGGCGAAGTATTTGACCCAGAACTACATGCAGCGGTTACGGAGATACCAGCACCGTCTGATGATATGAAAGGTAAGAATATAGATACGATAGAGAAAGGATATTTACTCAAGGATAAAATCATACGACACGCAAAAGTTGTGGTAGGCAAATAGGATGGCAAGTAAAAGAGATTATTACGAGATCTTGGGAGTAGCCAAGACAGCAACTCAGCAAGAGATCAAGAAGGCGTATCGCAAAGTAGCGCTTAAGTATCACCCGGATAGGAATCCTGACGATAAAGCGTCGGAGGAAAAATTTAAGGAAGCGGCAGAGGCCTACGAGATACTGAGCGACGAAAATAAGAAAGCTAGGTACGATCGATATGGACACGCAGGAGTAGACCCAAATATGCGAGGCGGCGGAGGAGGTTTCGGTGGTAATGGGATGACGATGGATGATATCTTCTCACAGTTCGGTGATATATTTGGAGATTCAGGAAGCCCATTCGAAGGATTCTTTGGAGGCGGCGGCGGACGACGTGGAGGAGGAGCTAGGACTGGACAGAGAGGTACAAATCTTAGAATCAAAGTTGCGCTCACACTTAAAGAGGTGGCTGAAGGAGTCACTAAGAAAATCAAAGTCAAAAAGCAATCTAAGTGCAGCACATGCAGTGGTAGTGGAGCAAAGGATTCTTCGTCTGTCAAGACTTGTGGTACTTGTAATGGTTCTGGATATGTGAGGCAGGTAAAAAGTACTTTCTTAGGTCAAATGCAAACAACTGCCGCATGTCCTTCTTGTAGTGGTTCTGGCCAAACCATCACAGCAAGATGTGGATCTTGTAAGGGTGAAGGGAGAAAAATGGAAAGTGAGACCATCGAGTTAGAGATACCAGCTGGAGTAGAAGAAGGTATGCAACTATCGATGCGTGGTAAGGGTAATGCCGGGAAAAATGGAGGCCCAGCAGGCGATTTGCTGATCAACATAGAAGAGAAGCCTCACGATACGTTGGCAAGAGATGGTAATAATATAATCCATGATCTCTTTCTGAATTTTGCAGATGCTGCTCTAGGTACTTCACTAGAAGTACCAACGCTATCTGGCAAAGTGAAAATAAAAATTCCTGCAGGTACGCAAGCGGGAAAGATCTTTAGACTCAGAGGTAAGGGGATACCATCTGTGCAAGGCTATGGCAAAGGAGATCAAATGATCAATGTCAACATATGGACACCCAAAGCGCTTAGTAAAGAAGAAGAAAAGATCCTTATCAAATTAAAGGAATCAGAAAACTTCAGACCTAATCCAGGTAAAAGTGAGAAAGGTTTCTTTGAGCGGATGAAAGACTATTTCGAATAATGCGCAATCTCTTATTCTGTGTATGTTTAGTATTCTTGACTTCTTGTAGCTCTAATATTGTTTATGAAAAGACTTTTGATTTTGAAAATGGGGTTTGGAGTTACAACAATCCATCGAGTTTCGAATTGACATTAGATAATAACAACATTAAGTATGATCTGCTTCTAGATATAAATCACTCCATCAGTTACCCATTCGAAAATTTATACCTAAAGATCAAAACTGAGTTCCCAGATCAATCATCCGTATCAGATACCCTATCTATAGAAATGGTAAACAAACAAGGGGCATGGGTCGGTAATTGTTCTGGAGAGAATTGCCAATTAAGAATCGTTCTCCAAGAACATACTAGGTTTAAAGATGCAGGAGATCATTCTATTACTTTCGAGCAGTTTACTCGAGAAGAGGATCTGCAAGGAGTTAATTCTTTAGGATTTAGTTTGCTTTCGTCAAAGCAATGATGCCTATCATGCAAAGATGATTTTCTAGCAATTTTCTATAAATAAGCTCAAATTTTTAAAAGTCATACAACTTTCATAACTTAAACATCAACACGCTACAAAACGGATTTTAGTAAATTAAACCCCGATTTTGGCAAAACGACTAATTACTTGCCTGCTACTCTGCGGGCATATTCTACTATTATCTCAAGAGCTGAGTTATAATCATTATACTGTGCACGATGGTCTAGCCCAGATGCAGGTTGAGGATTTACTCTTGGATTCTAAGGGTGCCTTATGGGTAGCTACTAGAGAAGGGGTATCGAGATTTAATGGGTATACGTTTGATAGTTTTGAAGATATTAATGTGAAACCAGGTTATTGTTCTGAAATAGTTGAGGATTGTAATGGTAACATCATCATTTTGGGAAGAGAGGGTGTTTATCTATTTAATGGTCAATATTTTTCTTTTTTTAAGGCACCTGACAATATGAAATTCAATCACTTATCAACTATGGATATTGATGATAATTGTAGTGTTTGGATCAATACTTTTAATTCAACACCGATTTTATTCAAAGATTCTATTTATAACAAATTTAGAGATAAGTTTCCAAATCTAAACCTTGATTCAGTTGTACATATATCATACCACGAGCCAAGCAAAAGTATGTTAGCTGAGTTAAACAGAAAAGGAATTTATAAAGTGACTCAGGACAGTTTAGAGCCAATTTTCTTCACAAACAAGAGAGCTCCAATGTTTTGCAATAAGCTTGATGGATGTAAATCTAATCTGTTATTGATTAGAGAACTCAATGGTAATAAATCAAAATTATATTCAATTGCAGACAACTTAGATGTCATACAACATTTCGATGAACAATTAGGTGAAATTACCAGTATCGAAAAGCCATTATCAGAAGATTTTTTATTCACAGATCGGCTTTCAAATAATTTGTTTTTAATTGGTAAAGATGAGTTGCAATCTAAAAAGTTAATTTCTGAAATCAATAGAAAGTTCAACTTCCCAGGTGAAGCTTACTTCGATGATAGCAAAAATATTTATTTAGAAAGTGATAAAGGTCTTATAATAATAAATGCTAATCGATTCGAAAAAATGAAAGAGGAAGAGGTCAGCAACGCATGGACGATCAACCAAATGTCAAATGGAGATATGGTTTTTGGAGGATTCGGGACAGGACTTAAATTATTTGATAATCAAGGCAACGAAAAACAACTTTCTATTCAGGATCAAAAATTCTGTAACAACTTAAGTTTGAGTCATTCTCTGAAACATACCTACATGGGATCTGCTAAAGGACTTGACGAAGATTTATTAATTCCTACTCAACATGCCTTAGTAAAGTTGAAGAAAGGAAAATTTAAATTCTTCGAGGATATAGAGGATTGTAATGGTTTAGCGACTTCTCTATTTGTCTATGCGGATAGTGATAATCAAAGAATATTGTCTGCCACCTGTAGAGGGTTAAGAATTTTAGATGAAAATGGAAAATTGATCAGAGTGATTAAAGAAGGTCTCTTTGAGCATAGATGCTTGCTAACTATTAATAAAGATATTGAAGAAAATTATTGGGTCGGAGCAACTGGAGGAATTGCCAATTACAATTTTGATACAGAAGATATAAGAAACTATACTCAAGATAATGGAGGTTTTCCTTACAAAGGAGCTGTATGCACGTTCATTGATTTTAAGGGCACACTTTGGGCTGGATCAAGAGAAGGACTGACCTATTTTGATAAGGGGAAAGATAAGTTTATTGCCCTCAAGGATTTTGATGGTGTAGAAGTGGCAAGCATGATCACTGGTGATGATACTCGGTTATTTTTATCTACAGCGGGAGCATTAATAGAAGCTGATCTTGAGAGTTTTTATAAGGATGGCAAAATGTTGCATAGAGAGTATGATAAGAACAATGGATTAGGAATCATAGGTAGTGGACAAAACGGTTTCTTCAAGGATTCTAATGAGAAGATATGGTGTACTTCAGATACTGGAGTTTATAGATTCGATCCTAAGAACCTTAGAAGTAAAAAGGGCATTTCTATACCCAATATCTTGCTAGTGAACGGACATCGGTTAGCTAATGAATCTAAGAATCAAGCTTTCCAAATTCAAGAAGATGAAAATAATTTATCTATAGAATTTGAGTCTATAGGACTAAATGCGTCTAATAATCTTGCATATTCCTACTTACTTGAAGGTTATGATGATGAATGGTCTGGATATTCAAAGTATAGGAATTGTACTTATAATAATTTAGGGTCTGGCAACTATATTTTTAAGGTTAAAAACAATCAATCAGACCAAGTAACACAACAGGAATTAATAATTGATATTCCGTTCCACAAAGAACCTTACTTCGGTGGACTAGCTGGATTAATCTCTATTAGTTTGTTGTTGTTGTCGATTCTGCTGGGTAGAAATTCTAGGCTCGTAAAAAAGAATAATCAACTTTTAAAGCTCCAAGAAGAGCAACTTTTAAAAGAGAAAAAACACATAGAAGAGCTTCATAAAATGGAGATCCTAAATAAGGAGTTGCTAGCTAAGCAGAATAAGAAGCTTGTTTTTCAAAAGAGTGAACTCGCTGGGATAAATAAAAAACTTAAACAGGATATTATTACTATTCAACAACAGAAGGCTGATGGTAACCAAAAGCTAGAAATAAAGACCAAGGGTAAAATTAATCTCATAGAATCTCAAAACCTCATGTACATCCAAGCAGAAGAAAATGGATGTCGATTCTTCCTTAAGAACAGCACATCACTATGGAATGATGATAGG